>ERZ838827.20-NODE-20-length-256747-cov-36.287150_pt1 | contig 256747 bp, 190 predicted proteins | sample MGYA00519881_ERZ838827 | MGnify/ENA primary metagenome ERZ838827 (study PRJEB31850, sample SAMEA3708842) | human gut metagenome | biome: human gut; feature: human-associated habitat; material: faeces | place: China | collected 2014 ...
TGAAAAATCACTCGCCTGAGATTGATTTTCCGTTTGGCGCACAACGGTAGCAGCCAGTCAACTGAAGGAAGGCTGAAAGATGGGGATTCCATAATTCAGCTCATAAAGCACTATTCATCAAACCGTTATAGAGAATTCTGAAACATGAAACCTTTTTTGGGAAAATATACGGGAGTTTACAGAGGAACCCAAACACGAAAAAGGGAGATTTGCAACAGCAAATCTCCCTCCCCTTTTACCTTAAAATCAACCCTACCTAACTGGTATTACCAGTCGACATCCCTATCAAAATCATTTTGAGGAAAACCATTTAAGTTTCCGGGCGGACGAACTCCACCCCTTCCTATGCCTTGCCTACCCCCATTACGAACATTCATTTTTCTCACGGGAACAAAGATTTTCATCAACTGTTTGGCAGACATGGTTTTAGAAAAGACTTCATAGTACTTTTTATCCACTTCAAGCGTGTTGTACGCATTTACTATTTGCTGCGCCTTGCGGTCAAACTCCGTTTTTATGCGCTCTGCCGCTTCCTCCTCCGTCAACTCGGATTCTTTTTTCCCTCCCAAGCCTGCCGGAAATAGGGGTGTCTTGCGATGGGACATCAAATCCTGCTGATAATTTTTATAAGTAACCAGAAACTCCGAACGTGCATCTCCGTTCAAATCCAGTTCATCAGCTAATCTTTCCGCACGTTTTTCCATCATCTGCTCCCATCGCATGTCACCCTTGCGGTCTTTCCCGCCCTGTGCCATTGCCGTCCCCGAACCAACCAGACAGGCCGCACACATTCCCCATAGAACTATCTTTTTCATTGCACCTTATATATAATAGACAAATATTCTTCCTATTTATAAAGACACATCCAAACGAAAAAGGTTTAACGCATTATCTCACCGTAATATGAAAACAGCCCTGTTTTACTTCATATTTTACATAACATAACTCTTGTTCACGCAAATCACGCAACACCTCCGACAAGACCCACTTCAGCGAATCGTTTCTTACCGGACGCCGTTCCGGCCTGTCGGGATGACTCACCGTATTATAGCGATTATAACAAATGTCAAACGTCGTTCCGAAACGATGGCAACTCTCTTCGGAGGCATTGCAATTAAAACGTCGCAACCTCCGCACATCGTTCTCCGTACGCAAGACGGAAGTTACAATTAACGTATGTAGCGGAATGTCTTTGATAGCTAAAGAATCCAGAAAGTTCCGGCTGATTTTTTGCAGAAGGTCACTGGCCCGAGGCACCAGATAAGGGATGGAATAAGACATCTGCTTGTCCATCGTGTAATAAGGATTGCTGCCCACATAGACCAGTTCATCTTTCCTCATCTCCGCTTCTTCCCGATCCTCCACCGGAGAAACGCCCCATTTCCGGGCCGCCACGATATGTACATCCTGCAAGTCGGGAAACGTACGTCCAAACCCTGGTACACTATAGATCTTACTCTTCAATGGCCGACCGTCCGCTTCTTTGAAAACCGGTATGGAATAAGGTGTATGCAACCCCGTTTTCCTGACAACCTCAATAGACTCCTTTTTCGAATCAGGAACGACGGCCTGCACTGAAGAATCAAGCGGAACAGATGAAACACCAACCGTTTCACCCACCACCGCCGGATTGACACAGCGCACCACGCCCAACACACAGACGGTCACCCCCGCCATTCCCCAAAATATTTCTCTCTTGAGTTTTCTCAACGTTTTCTTTATTTTGCAGCACAAAGATACGGAAAACGTGGCGAATTCAAAACTTAATGCTTAAATTTGCGGCAAAATTAAGCGAATGATAGAAAAGCATATCGTATTGGAAGACGTGGATCCCGTTATTTTCTACGGGGTAAACAACACCAACATACAAATGATCAAGGCGCTCTATCCCAAATTGCGCATCGTGGCCCGCGGCAATATCATCAAAGTAATGGGCGACGAAGAGGAAATGTGTGCTTTTGAAGAAAACATCATGGCCATCGAACAGCACTGTGTAAAATACAACAGCCTGAAAGAGGAAGACATATTGGCCATCATCAAAGGCAAAAAGACCCCGAAAGAAAGTGCAGAAGGCGTCATTGTATACAGCGTCAACGGCAAACCTATCACCGCCCGTAGCGAGAACCAGCAAAAATTGGTCAAAGCATACGAAAACAACGATATGATTTTTGCCATCGGACCTGCCGGTTCGGGCAAGACCTACACCAGCATCGCATTAGCGGTAAGGGCTTTAAAGAACAAAGAAATACGCAAAATCATCTTGAGCCGTCCCGCTGTGGAAGCCGGTGAAAAACTGGGTTTCCTGCCGGGTGACATGAAAGACAAGATAGACCCTTACCTGCAACCGCTTTATGATGCCTTGCAGGACATGATTCCTACCATGAAGTTACAGGAAATGATGGAACAAAACGTCATTCAGATCGCTCCCTTGGCTTTCATGCGCGGCCGCACCCTCAATGACGCGGTGGTCATATTGGACGAAGCACAGAACACGACTACGGCACAAATCAAGATGTTCCTGACGCGTATGGGAATGAACACCAAAATGATTGTTACCGGAGACATGACGCAAATAGACCTTCCACCATCCCAACGTTCAGGATTGGCCGAAGCCACGTCCATACTGAAAGGCGTGGAGGGTATCGCTTTTATAGAAATGGACAAAAAAGACATCGTGCGCCACAAATTAGTGACCCGCATCGTGGAAGCTTACGAAAAGCATGACAGGAAGGTCTCCGCACATAAGCGCAGTACCGAAAAACCACAATCCGAAGAATCATTCGTCATCACAGATTTGACGGGTTGGGGCGACAACTGAGCACAAACAGAACTTCAACTTCAAAAAGAAAACAGATATGAAAGCTTTAACTCACACTGATTTTAACTTTCCGGGACAGCAAAGCGTATATCACGGAAAAGTACGCGACGTGTACAACATCAACGACGAACTGATGGTCATGGTAGCCACCGACCGTATTTCGGCATTCGACGTGATTCTGCCCAAAGGAATCCCTTTCAAAGGCCAAGTGCTGAACCAAATTGCAGCTACTTTCCTTGATGCCACAAGCGACATCGTACCCAACTGGAAGCTGGCCACTCCGGACCCGATGGTGACCGTGGGACTGAAATGCGAAAGCTTCCGCGTGGAAATGATTATCCGCGGGTATTTGACCGGCTCGGCATGGCGCGAATACCAGAATGGTTGCCGCGAACTCTGCGGCGTGAAGTTGCCCGAAGGCATGAAAGAAAACCAGAAGTTCCCCACCCCGATCATCACTCCTACCACGAAAGCCGATGCCGGACACGATGAAAACATATCTAAGGAAGAAATCATCGCCCAAGGACTCGTGAGCAAGGAAGACTACGAACTGATGGAAAAATATACCTACGCCCTCTTCGCCCGCGGCACGGAAATGGCTGCGGAAAAGGGACTGATATTGGTGGATACCAAGTATGAGTTCGGCAAGAAAGACGGCAAAGTCTATCTCATCGACGAAATCCATACGCCCGACTCCAGCCGTTACTTTTACGCAGACGGATACCAGGAAAAGTTTGAAAAAGGCGAACCCCAGAAGCAACTTTCCAAGGAATTCGTACGCCAATGGCTCATCGACCACAACTTCATGGGCAAGGAAGGCCAGCAAGTGCCGGAAATGACGGACGAATACGTAAACAGCGTGTCAGACCGCTATATAGAGCTGTACGAGCATATCGTGGGACAGAAGTTCAACAAGGCCGACGACCATGACGATTTGGCCGCACGCATCGAAAAGAACGTCACCGAATATTTGAACCAGAAATAAGGCACGACAGGTGTACGAACAAGAAAAGATAAAGCCCTACAAGGACGAAGGCCATAAGCGTGAACAAGTGGAGCGCATGTTCGACCGCATCGCCCATTCTTACGATCGGTTGAACCATTTCCTTTCATGGGGTATTGACAAGAGTTGGCGGCGCACAGCCGTCGACTCTTTGTCGCCCTTTCACCCCCGCCGAATCTTAGATGTTGCTACGGGGACAGGCGATTTTGCCATTTTGTCTGCCCGGAGGCTTTTTCCGCAATCCATCACGGGAGTAGACATTTCCGAGGGCATGATGCAAATAGGACGGCAAAAAGTGGAAGCGTTGCATTTGGACGGAATCATCCGCTTCCAACATGAGGACTGTGAAGCGTTGTCTTTTGCCGACGACACGTTCGATGCCGTGACCGTAGCCTATGGCGTACGCAACTTCGAACATCTGGACCAGGGACTACGGGAAATGTGCAGGGTATTGAAACCAGGCGGACATCTGTTAATCATTGAACTGAGTTCTCCCCACCGTTTCCCCATGAAACAACTTTTCTCTGTTTACGCCAAAATCGTCATGCCGCTGATTGGCCGGTTGGTTTCCAAGGACCGTAGTGCCTACTCTTACCTGCCGGCCACGATGGCCGCTTTCCCGCAGGGAGAGGTCATGCAGGGCATACTCCGGAAAGCCGGTTTCGGCGACGTGCGTTTCAAACGTTTTACTTTCGGCATCAGCACGATGTATCTTGCCACCAAATAAGCATTCACATCATGGATAAATACGGTTTAGTCGGCTATCCTTTAGGACATTCGTTCTCGCGTGACTTTTTCAATGAAAAGTTCAAGAACGAAAGGATTGATGCCGAATATGTCAATTTTGAGATTCCCTCTATCGAACGCTTTCCGGAAATCATTACGGAAAACGCAAACTTGTGCGGACTCAACGTGACCATCCCCTACAAAGAAAAAATCATTCCTTACATGGACGAGTTGAGCGAGGAAGCCCGCCATATCGGGGCTGTCAACGTCGTACGAATCGGGATGCGGAAAGGGAAAACGCATCTGAAAGGTTTCAACTCGGATGTCATCGGATTCACCCGCTCGATAGAACCGTTATTGGAACCGATACACCGGAAAGCCTTGATATTAGGTACAGGAGGGGCTTCTAAAGCTGTACGCTACGGACTTCACCGCTTGGGCATTGAAACCCGCTTTGTCAGCCGTAACCCGAAAGAGGATTCGCTGACATACCCGCAACTCACATCGGAAATCATGGACGAATACAAAGTGATTGTAAACTGTACCCCGGTGGGGATGTATCCTCATACGGAAGAGTGCCCGGCACTCCCTTATGCAGCCATCGGACGCAACCACCTACTGTACGATTTGGTTTACAATCCGGAAGAGACCCTCTTTCTCAGAAAAGGACGGGAACAAGGTGCCATCACCAAAAACGGTTTGGAGATGCTGATTCTCCAAGCATACGCCGGATGGGAATTCTGGCACAGCGAAGACTGACGACATGCACAAGGAAAAGAACAAGTTCAAACGGATCTTCTGGACCGTGCTCACCTTATTAGTACTCACGCTGACGGGGAGCACGCTATACCTGCAATGGTACGCGTTGGAGGCCGGTGGCAACGAACGGGGAAAGAATCTCGAAATGTCATACGCTTTCATGTATGAGCACTACCCTTTCCTTTCGCACTGGGTAGACAGCCTGCAACGGAAAAACGCCTTGCGGGATACGTTTATCCTTGCCGAAGACGGAGTAAGGCTGCACGCCCTTTACCTTTATGCAGACACCCTGACGGCTCATACAGCCGTAGCCGTGCACGGTTATACCGACAATGCCGTGCGTATGCTGCACATCGCTTACTTATACAATCACGACCTGCATTACAACGTATTGCTCCCCGACCTCCGCTTTGCCGGACAGAGCGAAGGCGACCACATCCAAATGGGATGGAAAGACCGCCTTGATGTGTTACGCTGGATGGAAGTGGCCAACGAACTGTTTGCCCCGGAAGGTTCCCAGACCCGCATGGTGGTACACGGCATCTCCATGGGAGCGGCTACGACCATATGCGTGAGCGGCGAACCCCAACCGCCTTTCGTGAACTGCTTCGTGGAAGACTGCGGTTATACCAGCGTGTGGGATGAATACGCAGGAAAACTGAAAAACCAGTTCGGCCTGCCCGCTTTTCCCTTGCTCCATCTGGCCAGTTGGGCTACACGCCTGCGTTACGGATGGGATTTCCGGGAAGCCTCGCCACTGGAACAAGTGAAAAAATGCCGGCTTCCCATGTTGTTCATTCACGGTACGGAAGACACGTTCGTACCGACTTGGATGGGCGACAGCCTGTATGCCGCCAAGAAGGGCATCAAAGAGCTATGGCACGTGGAAGGTGCGACACATGCCGATTCTTATCTTAAATATGCTAAAGAATATACAGAAATCGTCAAAAGTTTCGTCGAACGATATAATATTCCAAAAGATATGAATAACTTGCCAAACCAGTAAACAAAGTGTATCATGAAGAAAGCTTTTTGTCTGTTCCTCTTATTCCTTGTATGCCGGAGCGTACAACTCCTGTATGCCGGCACGTATACGGTGGACAACCTGCCTATGGTTTATTTGCAGAACAAGACCAAGCATGTGGTCAATCCCGATGGAATCCTTTCCGCACAGACCGTACAACAAATGGACAGCCTGCTATATCGGTTGGAAACGGAGAAGGGCGTACAGTCCGTGGTAGCCGTAGTGGAGCGTATCGAAGGAGGGGAATGCTATGATTTCGCCATTACACTGGGTAACAAACTCGGGGTGGGCAACCGGCAAAACACGGGTCTCATCATCTTGCTTTCCACGCAAGACCGCTGTTACCAGATATTGACCGGCGAAGGGTTGGAGGGCACGCTGCCTGATGCCATCTGCCGCCGGATAGAAAATCGGCGAATGGTGCCTTACCTGAAAACAGGAGATTGGGATACCGCCATGCTGCAAACAGTGTCTGCCGTCTGCCGTGTAATCCACGGGGATGACAGTCTGCTCCACGACGATTCGGGGCAACCGACCGGTACAAAGGGATATGGCTTGATGTGGCTCGCCTTGGCCATTGTCACGGGCGGGTTCCTGATTTCCATTTATTCCAACCGCAAACGGAACACATGTCCCCGCTGCGGACATAGCCCCATGCACCGCACGAATTCCCAAGTCCGGGTTGACCGGTTCCAAGGCATAGAACATCACACGGTCTATTACCGCTGCCCGAAATGCGGGCATACCGTATCCCGTTCCCATGACGAACCGTTCGACAACGGCACCGGCTTTGGAGGTTTCCCTCCCGTGGCAGGACCTTTCCATCGCGGATTCGGAGGCGGAGGTTTCGGAGGTGGTTTCAGCGGCGGAAGCTTCGGGGGAGGCAGTTTCGGAGGCGGAGGAGCCGGTGGAAAGTTCTGACCGACACACAGATTTCGAATCAAACACCTATTTATATATAAGGAAAACAAGGAAAACAATGAAAACAAAGAAATGGATGACCGCCGCCATAGCCATGGTGTGCATGGTTCTTTTGAACAGCTGTTCATACAACAAGATGGTAGAGAAAGACGAAGCTGTGTCTACGGCATGGAGTAACGTGGAAACGCAATACCAACGCCGGGCTGACCTGATTCCGAACCTGGTGAGTACCGTAAAAGGCTATGCCACGCACGAAAGCAGCACGTTGGAAGCCGTAGTAGCCGCCCGTAGCAAAGCTACGCAAATCACCGTGGACCCGGCGAACCTGACTGCAGAAAAGTTGGCCGAATATCAGAAAGCCCAAGGTGCCGTGAGCTCCGCCCTCGGAAAACTGTTGGCCGTGACGGAAAACTATCCGCAACTCCGTGCCAACGAGAATTTCTCGGAACTGCAAGCCCAATTGGAAGGAACGGAAAACCGCATCACCGAAGCCCGTAAACGTTACAACGAGGCCGTACAAGACTACAACGTCCTGATACGCAAATTCCCCAACAACTTATTTGCCGGAATGTTCGGATTCAGCAAAAAGGAAAAGTTCGAGGCATCCTCCGGTGCATCGGAAGCCCCGAAAGTAGAGTTTTAATGACAGACAATCATTCAAAAACATATAGTGATATGAGTAACCAACGTTACATGATGCGCGGCGTGTCGGCAGCCAAAGAGGACGTACACAACGCCATCAAGAACATCGATAAGGGTATCTTCCCGCAGGCATTCTGCAAGATTATCCCCGACATTCTGGGCGGTGACCCGGAATACTGCAACATCATGCACGCCGACGGAGCCGGCACGAAATCTTCGTTGGCCTACGCGTACTGGAAAGAAACGGGCGACTTGTCCGTATGGAAAGGCATTGCGCAAGACGCGCTCATCATGAACACGGACGATTTGCTTTGTGTGGGTGCCGTAGACAACATCTTGGTGTCGTCCACTATCGGACGTAACAAAATGCTCATCCCGGGCGAAGTCATCAGTGCCATCATCAACGGTACGGACGAACTGCTGTCCGAGATGCGCAAGATGGGTATCGGCATCTATGCCACAGGCGGCGAGACAGCCGACGTGGGCGACTTGGTGCGCACCATCATCGTGGATTCCACCGTGACATGCCGCATGAAACGTAGCGACGTCATCGATAACGCCAATATCCGTCCGGGAGATGTCATCGTGGGACTGAGCAGTTGCGGACAGGCCACCTACGAGAAGGAATACAACGGCGGCATGGGCAGCAACGGGCTGACCAGTGCACGCCACGACGTGTTTGCCAAGTATTTGGCCGAAAAATATCCCGAAACCTACGACAAGTCCGTTCCGGAAGAGTTGGTCTACAGCGGCAGTTACCGGCTGACCGACCCGGTGGAGGGTGCCCCAGTCAATGCTGGCAGGCTCGTCCTGTCCCCCACCCGTACATACGCTCCGGTGGTGAAGAAGATGCTAGACGAGATGCGTGCGGACATCCACGGCATGGTACACTGCACAGGTGGTGCGCAGACCAAGGTGCTCCACTTCGTAGGTGAGAATTGCAGGGTGGTCAAAGACAACATGTTCCCCGTACCTCCCTTGTTCAAGGCGATTGCCAAGGAAAGCGGTACGGACTGGAGTGAAATGTACAAGGTGTTCAACATGGGGCATCGCCTCGAAGTCTACCTAGCTCCCGAACATGCCGGACAAGTCATCGCCATAGCCAAGAGTTTCAACATCGACGCACAAATCATCGGACACATCGAAGAAGGACCGCGTTCACTGACCATTAAGAGTGAATTCGGCGAATTCAACTACTAAGGAAAGGGAGCTTCATTTCCTTTTTCCTCCAACCTTATCCGGACAAGCCACCTGCTTGCCCGGATTTTTTTGTTCAATGCGTAAAAAACTGGATTCATTCCGTACAAAATACTGTTTACGTATTGAACTACATGTTTTTATCCCTTAATTTTGAACCACTGCGAAAACAGCAGAAAAACGCACATCTGAAAGGAACAGTTCGATAAAACATAAAAACCAACCATTATGAGAACGACTACTTTATTCACCCTTGCCACATGCCTGGCATTTACAGGCATACGCCCCATCGCGGGACAAGAACTTACGCCTCTGGATAGAACCCCGCCTACCCTGAAGAGCATGTATTATGATGTGAACGGGGACGGAAAGATGGAATATCTCGGCACTGAAAACAACAAGGAACGCTTCACTGCATGGTTTGCCTTGGACGGCACGGTGGTAGAGCGCGTGGCAGACGACGTGCTTACCATCGACCATCTCCTCGAACTGAACGGGGACGGCAAACCGGACTTCATCGCTTCCGACGGAAACGACACGAAGATGTACCTGAGCCAACCCGACGGAAGCTATAAAGCCACAAGCTGCCCCTCCTTAGGCAGCCAACTCACCCAAGCAGACCTCAACCGGGACGGACGCATGGACTTGGTATTCTTTAAACGGATACAAAGTTGGCCAACCCTCTACGCCCCGTATATCCTGTTGCAGACAGCGGACGGATTCCAAGAAAAGCCTCTCCCCCTTGTCACGGATGCCGACGAGTTGGAAGGCATGGACTACAGCAGCGGAGGCAGCGGCATGTTCCGCGTGGACAACACCATATTCAGTGGCGCGTGGATTCCCGAGCGCGGCACGTCATACGCCCAAGAAAGCGACCGCATGCAAGCCTTGGATTTGAACGCCGACGGCTATCCCGACCTCTTCTCACCCAACGGCACGGGATTCATCTCACTGCCGGACGGACGCTACTACACAGCTTCCATGGGCACGTCGGTCACCGCCTGCGAGGTGAACGGCGATGGCCTGACGGATTACGTGCTCTTCGATGCAAGCACGGGTGACGTGAACCTGATGCGCAGTACACCGACAGGGTATGAGACGGAACGCCTCACCAACAACTCCAACCTCACGGATGTGCAGGTTTGCGACTTGGACGGCGACGGCCACCAAGACCTTCTACTCACCATCGACAAGACCAAACAGACCACCTACGCCTTCATTATCTTCCTGCGCAACCAAGGCGACGGCACGTTCAAGAAATCTGAACAGGGGATGGAGGGCGAATACACCTTCCACGAGGTGGTATATCTCGACGGAAAACCGGGGCTGACGGCAGTGAAAAAATTCATAAACTCCCAAGGGACCCAACAATATGACTTCTACTTGTTCCAATGGAACGCGAACTTCAACCTGAACGAGACCATGCTCGTGCCGGATGGCTGTTACTTGGCCAATCCCGAGAATCCTTTTCTTGCAGACCTGAACGGGGACGGCAAACTGGATTTCATTGTCAATTCGCCCTCCGGATACCAACTCTGCACGCCGGAAAACGCCCAACCCGCCACGGTGGGTGCTCCGGAAGCCCCGACTTACGCCGTGGATGCAGCCACAGGCTTGCTTCGGGTGGAATGGAAAGCACCGTCCGCAGAACCGGGCCTTACGTATGAAGTGCGGGTGGGCACAGCCCCAGGACGCGGCGACATCGTGTTGGCACAATCCAATGCCGACGGCAGCCGCCGCACTTTCTCAGACGGCAACGCCAATAATTCTACCTATCTGATGCTCAATGCCGGGACGTGGCCGGAAGGCACTTACCATATTGCCGTACAGGCCGTCAGTCCGGACGGCACCGGCAGCGCGTGGAGCAAAGAGACCTCGTTTGAAAACCATCTGGTCAGCCCGGCCTTCACGGCTTCGGTCAACGAACTAAGCACGGCGGACACCTTGCATATCGCACCGATTTATGCCCATGAAGGCGCAAACTACCAATACAACCTGCAACCCGACGGACGCATCGTCGGCCAAAACACAGACGGGTCGGCCGACATCGTGTTCGAAAACTACGGACAGAAAACCGTCACCCTCTCGCTCGACGGGCACACGTTCACGCAGGGCGTACGGGTAGTCCCGTTCCGTACGGAAAGCAGCGCGGATGGATACGGCGGCAATGTGTTCGACCTCAACCAGGACGGATGGGCGGAAGGATGCAGCGGAAAACTCTACACCAACGCGCAAGGCACATTCAAGGAATTGATGAAGTCATTTAACACCACCCTGACAAATGCCGAAGGTTTCGTAATTGACTTCAACCACGACGGACAGCCTGACCTCTACGGCAACTACATGAAAGTGAACGGTCAGAAGAAACTGCTCTTATTGAACGACGGCAACATGGACTTCCATGCCTACGAAGGAGAGATTTGCATCAATACACCCGGCAATCCGATAGGACAATATGATTACCTTAGGCCCATCGGCGACATGGACAACGACGGACGCGTGGATTTTGTGCGCAGTACCCTGATGTACAAGAACACCGCAAACGGCGTGTGGGAAGAGAAAAAGTTGTTCGAAGGAGAGGAATATATCGAGCCTATCGCCGTGGCCGACTTCAACCGTGACGGTTATTTGGACATCGTGGCTGCATACCGTTGGGACCGGGGTACCCCCATCTATCGCCAACAGATCTACCTGAACAAAGGTAACTGGGAGTTCGAATTGCAACCCGACCTGCCTGCACAAAACAGTTCGTTAAGCCTTGTCGGCATCGCCGACGTGAACGGAGACGGACGGCCCGACCTGATTTATGAGGATTATGACAAAGACATATATTATGCCTACCTCTGTGATGCGGAACTGCGCTTCACAGAACGCATCACCCTGCCGGGGTGTCCGACCGTGGACCTGAACCACGACGGCCTGCCCGAATATGTGTCGGTCACCAACTCTGACAGCCTCATCTTCCAAGACAAGGACGGGACACTGACCTACATGGAGAATATCGAAAACTCCAATTTGTCACTCCAACTCATCCCCGGCAATATCGGTTCGTCAACGCCTGCCGGTTCTTATCTCGACGTGGACGGCGACGGCACACCCGACTACAGTGCCTACCTCCGCATCCGTTCCTCGTTCAAAAACACCGCGCCCACCGTGCCGCAAAACGTCTACGCCAGCCAAACTACGGACGGCCTGACAATATATTGGGACGGGGCTACAGACAAGGAAACACCCACGCACAGTCTGCGTTACAACCTGAGCGTAAAGAAGAAAGGCGCATCGGGCGAAGGAGCTTACGTCATCTCACCCCTGAACCTGACCGACAACAAGGCACAGACGGGCGAACCGGGCTATGTGCATTACCGCACGGCCACGCGCTTCACCATCCCCACCACGGCCTTGGAAACCGGACAGACGTACGAGATACAAGTGCAGGCGGTGGACGCGTGGAACGCCCACTCGGACTTCTCGCCCGTCTACGAGTACACGGCACAGGCCGTATCGCTCCTGAGCCTGCCGGGCAAAGGACGCGTGAGTTGGCCCATCCCGTTCGAGACCAGCATCTTGGGCAGTCCGCAAATCGACACCGACGGAGGCGTGATAGACGGGAACACCATCAAATGGAGCACATCCGGCCTGAAGACCGTCACCCTGACCGTAGACGACATCGTGAGCCGCGCACAAATCGAAATCCTTGACCTGCCGGGCATGGCCATCGACCTGCCACAGCAAGTCTTGGCCGGTACTCCCGTACAGGCCACCCTGCCAGAACACTTGCTTTCGTCCGAGGTCGCCTTTGAAATCCTGCGCGACGAAGGCGTGGAATTCATCCACGAAGAAGGGCAGGCCGAAGCCACGTTCATCTTCCCGGAAAAGGACGGAAGCTACGACCTGAATGTGAAAGCGACCAACGACGTGTTCGGCACAATATACCAGAACACCCGTGTGGAAGTGACAGGCAGCGGCTTTGCGCCCGTCATCGGACAAATAGGCACCGATGAGGCTACCGGATGCAACCGTATCAGTTGGAGCATTCCCACGGAACTGCCTGCGCCCCTGCAACCGGGCACGGTACGCATCTACCGCGAGACGGCCGTGAGCGACCGTTATGAACTGTTGGGCGAAGTCCCGCTGACGGACGGAAGCTATGTGGACGAGACCTCTACTCCGGCCTTGCTCTCGCAGCGTTACTTCATCACGATGGCCACGAACTACGGCAGCGAGAGCCGGAGCAGCGCGGTGCATGCCAACGCCCACCTGATGGTGAACCGCGCCATGGAACATGACATCAACCTGAGTTGGACCCCATACGAAGGACGCGACGTGATGCAATACGTGATATTGAGCGGCCCGTCGCCCGACCGGCTCACCGAACTGGCCGCAGTGTCCGGCCATACCCTGAGCTACACCCATGCACGGACTTCGGACGAAGCCACATATTACGCCTTGGCCGTACGCTTCGACGTGCCGCAGAAACGGGCTTCGGCGGATGATGCCCGCAACCAATCCAACGTGGTTTGCTCTGTCGATGCCTTTGATGTCACCATGGCCCAGAGCGTGGTCATCACCTCGCAAGAGGCTGAATTGAAATTAGACCAAGAACAACCACAACTACACTTGCAAGCCGTCGTACTGCCGATGAGCACCACGCTCAAACGCGTACAATGGAGCGTCGTGGAGGGTGAAACGTTGGCCACCGTCGCACAAGACGGCACCGTAAGTCTGAAAGACAATGCCACGGGCGGCCAAGTGACGGTGGAAGCCGCAGCCACAGACGGCTCCGGCATCCGCGAAACCGTGACCCTCACCGCAGCCCCCTACACCGACATCGCTCCGGTGGAGGCAGAAGAGGTACGCATCTACGCGACCGGCGGCGTCATCCGTATCGAAGGCATACGCTCCGCCACGACCTTGCGCCTTTACAACCTGCAAGGCACGTTGCTCCACCAGAGCGAAGCCTCGGGCGACACGCAAATTTCCACTTCCGGCCTCCGGGGCGTCTACATCCTGCAAGCCGGACGCAAGACACAAAAACTGATGTTACGATAAACCCATGTTTCGGAAGAGAGGGGGCAGTCCGGTTTACGGGTGTTTGCCCCCTCTCGTTTTTTATCCTCCGCCACAAGGAGTTGACAAAAAGACAAACATCCCCTTGGTTTTCAATTCTTTTTTGTAACTTTGCCTTGATTACTGTCAAAAGCGAAAAATATGGCAAGATTCATCAATCCCTTTACCGATGTCGGTTTCAAGCGCATCTTCGGGCAAGCCATCCACAAAGAATTGCTGATAGATTTCCTAAACGACTTGTTAATAGGAGAAAAACGGATAACGGACATCACATTCTTGGACAAAGAGCTGTTGCCGGACTTTTCCGGCGACCGGGGTGTCATCTATGACATATATTGTACGAATGAAGACGGTGAACAGTTCATCGTGGAAATGCAAAACCGTGAACAGACCTTTTTCCGCGAACGGGCTTTGTACTACCTCTCGCAGGCCATCGCCCGGCAAGGGGAACGGGGTGCCGAATGGAAATTCAACCTGAAGGCCGTGTACGGCATCTTCTTCATGAATTTCCACCTGTCCCACTCACCCGGCAAATTCCGCACGGACATCGTCTTGTCCGACCGCGATACGAACGAAGTGTTCTCCGACAAGCTTCGTTTTATCTTCTTGCAGCTCCCCTGCTTCACCAAGGAAGAAGATGAATGCCAAACTGATTTTGAACGTTGGATTTATGTACTGAAAAATATGGAAACATTTCAAAGACTCCCATTCAAAGCCCGTAAATCGGTGTTTGAAAAACTGGAACAAATCGTAGACATCGCTTCGCTCAGCAAAGAGGACCGCATGAAATATGACGAAAGCATCAAAGTGTACCGCGACCACCTTGCCGTGCTCGACTTCGCCAAGCAAGAAGGATTGGAACTGGGAAGAACGGAAGGAATACGACAAGGAAGAGCAGAAGGAATGGCCAAAGGCATCGAACAAGGTAAAAACGAAGGGGAAATGAATGAACGCCTTAAGAATGCACGACGCATGAAAACCAAAGGATATCCCATCGACGATATTGCCGACATCACTGGCTTGAGCGCGGAAGAAATCAATTCGTTATAAAATCCTTTTCGGCTTCGTCCTCCTATTATATTGTCGCGGCCTTTTACGTCCTTTCATTTTTTCTCCGTATCTTTGCAGCCGGAAACTTGATATTATGGCAGAAAACAATTCTATATTAGACAAATTGGAGGGGCTGGTAAGCCGCTACGAGGAGGTGGGCACTTTGATTACCGACCCGAATGTGATCAGCGACCAAAAACGCTACGTAAAGCTGACTAAAGAATATAAGGACTTGGGTGATATCATGAAAGCCCGCAAAGAATATATGGACAGCCTGCAAACGTTGCAAGACGCCAAGGAGATGCTGGCCACCGAAGACGACCCGGAAATGAAGGAGATGGCGCGCGAAGAAATGGCGGCCGCTGAAAAACATATCCCCGAAATGGAGGAACGCATCAAGTTGCTCCTCGTCCCGGCCGATCCGGAAGACGACAAAAACGTCATTATGGAAATACGGGGAGGAACGGGAGGAGACGAAGCCGCCCTGTTCGCAGGCGACTTGTTCCGCATGTACACCAAATATTGCGAAATGAAAGGTTGGAAGATAGCCATCTCTAGCTTTACGGAAGGAGCTGCGGGCGGCTTTAAAGAAATCATCTTCAGCGTAACGGGAGAAAAGGTGTACGGCACACTGAAATACGAATCGGGCGTACATCGCGTGCAACGCGTACCGGCTACGGAAACACAAGGCCGTGTACATACTTCGGCCGCAACGGTGGCCGTACTGCCCGAAGCCCAAGAATTCGACGTGGAAATCAACGAGGGCGAAATCAAATGGGACACTTTCCGCTCCAGCGGCGCAGGCGGACAGAACGTGAACAAGGTGGAATCCGGCGTACGTGCACGTTATCTGTGGAAAAACCCCAATACGGGAGAGACCGAGGAAATCCTGATAGAATGTACTGAAACGCGTGACCAACCCAAGAACAAGGAAAGAGCTTTGGCACGCCTGCGCACGTTCATCTACGACAAAGAACACCAGAAATATATCGACGACATTGCCAACCGAAGGAAGACAATGGTGTCCACCGGTGACCGTTCGGCCAAAATCCGTACGTACAACTATCCGCAAAGCCGTATCACCGACCACCGCATCGGCTATAACATGCAGAACCTGCCTTCGTTCATGGACGGCAATATCCAAGACTGCATCGACCAACTGACCGTGGCGGAAAATGCCGAACGGATGAAAGAAAGCGAACTCTAAACGGTAAAGGACATGAAAAAGTTTTTCACCCGGCAGATTATCATAAAAAGCGTCGAGCTATGCTTGAAACGTTTTCCGGTCACGGTCGGCTTTACAGTATCGCTCGCTGTTTTCTTATTAGTAGTATGTTGGGGGAAAGACGAGTTGTTCACGGAACGTCAGACTTTCACCATTAATTATTATCTGACTGTAGGAAGTTTGCTCTCTCTCTCCCTTCGCCTATGGGGAGAGGAAGTGAAACGTAAACGTATCGTATACATCGCCAACGCGCTACTCCATTTGCTCCTATTAGCGGACGCCGGATACTTGTACCTATTGCCGGAAGACTTTCCTTTCTTGGAAACAGGACTTGCCCACGGTTCCGCCCTGACGGCTTTGGGATTAAGTATCTTCACACTTCCTTTCTTCCGTGAAAAAGACGATATTGCCTCATGGAATTTCACCCTGCAACTGGTATCCCATGCCGTTACTTCATGGATAATCGGCGGTATCATGTGCGGCGGCCTCTGCCTGCTGACAGCATCCTTCTCCGGCTTATTCGGTTGGGAAGTAAATAGTAACTTCTATACCACATGGCTCATTGTGTTTTGCCTGACCTTACCCTCATTGCTGTTTTTAGGGCAAATCCCGGCCGGAGAAGCCAAACACGACCGTACCGGTTATACTTCTGCATACCTCAGCAAAGTGATTCGCTATCTGTTCCTTCCGTTATTGGGATGTTACTTATTGGTACTTTATGTCTACGCATTGAAGATTCTCGTCCAATGGCAATTACCGGACGGATGGGTTTCCTGGTTAGTCATCGCACTGACTGCGGGTTGCATCGGAGTAGAATTCTGCATGTACCCTTCTCTCCGCCAGGGACTTTCACGTTTCGAGCAACGTGTGGCGCGTGGGTTGCCCATCGCCATCCTGCCCCTGTTAGTACTGATGACTATCGGCATCGCCAGACGACTCAACGATTACGGCATCACGCTCAACCGCCTGTATCTTCTGACTCTGAACATCTGGTTTTACATAGTCTGTATCGGCTTATTCATTCTACGGGCACAGCGCATTCAATGGATTGCCGTGTCGTTTGCCGGCATCTTTCTGCTCACATCCGTACTTCCGGTAAATTATGCCCGGCTCACCCACCGTTACATGTTCCAGGCCTTATCAATCCAAATCCAAACATCATATAAAGGGGAACTCCCCATGGACGAAGAGCAATATCTGGACTGGCTAGCATCGCTTCCGCAGGAAACAGCCCGGCTCACTAACAGCCGTCTCAAAATACTGGATTATACTTTCAAAGACAAAGAAATCCATCGTCTTGTCGCTCCCGACATCAATTATTGGGGAGCGGAGAAATGTATTAAAGAAAACTCCGAAGCGCATTTCAGCCAAAAGAAAAATGGTACGGAAGTCATAGCAAAAGGAACATACCTCCATTTTGAGGCATCATCGCCATCTTCTGTCAAAATGGAATTAAACACCGGATATTCGGAACTGGTCGCATATCATAAGAGCGAAGACTCCATCCCTTGCAAATATTGGAAAGAAGAAGTCATGCCTATAGAACTTACCGACGGGCATCAAGTGATAGACACGATATACGTCCACCCGTCCGACATCCGAAAATGGAGTGCCATGGATACGATTCCTCCACAAAAGTTCACCGGCAGGCAAAAAGACAATCTTTTTATCCTCACCGACTTCTCACTATCCGGATATGCAGGAGACAAGAACCTGAACTTTATTTATTCCGGTTATTATTTTATTCAAAAGAAAACGAACTAAAAAACATATACGACATGAACAAACAAGAGCTTTTTGAGAACATCAAACGGAAAGAATCTTTCCTGTGTGTAGGATTGGACACTGACATTCAAAAAATCCCCTCGCACCTGCTAAAGGAAGAAGACCCCGTTTTCGCCTTCAACAAAGCCATCATCGACGCCACCGCACCTTATTGTATCGCTTACAAGCCTAACCTGGCATTTTATGAAAGCATGGGCGTAAAAGGTTGGCTCGCATTTGAAAAGACGATTCAATACCTGAACAAGAACTACCCCGACCAGTTCATCATCGCGGATGCCAAACGGGGAGATATCGGTAATACCTCGGCAATGTATGCCCGTACTTTCTTTAAGGAAATGCAACTCGATGCCCTGACGGTAGCTCCTTATATGGGCGAAGACAGCGTAACCCCGTTTTTAGGTTATGAAAACAAATGGGTCATTCTTCTGGCTCTGACCAGCAACAAAGGCTCGCATGATTTCCAGTTGACGACTGACGCTGAAGGCGAACGTCTGTTTGAAAAGGTCTTGCGGAAAAGCCAAGAATGGGGCAACGACCAAAACATGATGTACGTAGTGGGTGCCACCCAAGGACGCATGTTTGAAGACATCCGCAAAATCGTCCCCAACCACTTCCTGCTCGTGCCGGGCATCGGTGCACAAGGAGGCTCATTGGAAGAAGTCTGCCAATACGGCTTGAACAGCACTTGCGGCTTGATTGTCAACAGCAGCCGGGCCATCATTTATGCCGATTCCACAGAAAGCTTCGCTGTCGTAGCCGGTGAAAAGGCACGTGAAGTGCAACAAAAAATGGCAGTGCAATTAAAAAAGTTATAAGCACAGAGTCATCATGTTATTATTTGACAGCCGTCTGGGAATCCAAATACCGGACGGCTGACTTTTATAAGCCCCATCCATATTTATATATCCTTTACTATACATCTTGGCTACGGGGAAAGGTGGCTTAAATCGGGCTTGCCGTTTATTTTATTATCTCAAAATATGGTGTAATTCGATTTTTTTTGCGAAATTTGCAAAATTAGTAATGACAATAACTAAAGACCATGGAATTTACCGCTAAGCAGATAGCAGAATTCATACAGGGTTCAGTTGAGGGAAATGAAAACGCATCGGTACATACTTTTGCCAAAATAGAGGAAGGTATACCGGGAGCCATATCGTTTCTGTCCAATCCTAAATACACTCATTATCTCTATGACACACAGTCTAGTATTGTATTGGTGGACCGGAATCTTGAATTAGAAAAAGAAACCCAAGCCACACTGATTCGTGTGGACAATGCATACGAGGCCGTAGCCAAATTATTGGCTTTGTATGAGATGAGCAAGCCCAAGAAAAAAGGCATTGATTCATTGGCATATATCGCACCTACGGCTCAAATCGACGGAGACTGTTACATTGCCCCTTTTGCTTATATCGGTGAAAACGTGCATATCGGTAAAGGTACACAAATATATCCCCATACCACCGTGTACGATAATGCTTCGGTGGGCGAAGACTGTGTACTATATTCCAATGTTTCGGTATATCACGATTGTAAAATCGGCAATCGGGTCATTTTGCATGCGGGCTGCGTAATCGGTGCGGACGGCTTCGGTTTTGCACCGACCGAGAACGGCTATGACAAAATTCCGCAAATCGGAATCGTAACCATAGAAGACGACGTGGAAATCGGTGCCAATACTTGTGTGGACCGTTCTACAATGGGATCCACGTTCGTACGCCGAGGAGTCAAGTTGGATAATCTGGTCCAAATTGCCCATAACGTAGAAGTCGGGGAAAATACGGTGATGTCAGCCCAAGTAGGCGTGGCCGGTTCTACTAAAATCGGGAAATGGTGCATGTTCGGCGGCCAAGTGGGTATCGCAGGGCATGCGGTCATCGGTGATGAAGTCAAATCCGGTGCCCAAGCCGGTATTGCCGGGAGCATACGCAAGGGACACGTTACCGTACAAGGTTCTCCTGCCATTGAAGCTAAAAATTTTGCACGTTCAAGTGTTGTGTACAAAAAACTGCCTGAGATGTATGCGGATGTGAACCATTTGAAAAAAGAAATAGAAGAATTAAAAGAAATACTGAATAAGAAGAAATAAAGAGCTATGCTGAAACAGAAAACATTGCAAGGAAGTTTTTCTTTGTGCGGCAAAGGATTGCATACAGGTCTGAATCTGACCGTTACATTCAATCCTGCTCCCGAAAACCACGGATATAAAATACAACGAATCGACCTGGACGGACGTCCCATTATTGACGCCGTAGCCGAAAATGTGGTAGAAACCACACGCGGCACCGTCTTGGGACGAGGAGAAGCCCGTTGCAGTACAGTAGAACATGCCTTAGCTGCTTTATACGCCATGGGAGTGGACAATTGCCTTTTGCAAGTCAACGGCCCTGAAGTTCCCATTCTGGATGGAAGCGCGGAAATTTACGTGGAGAACATCAAACGTGTAGGCATAGCCGAACAGAACGCAGTCAAAGACTACTATATCATCCGTAAAAAGTTAGAAGTCAAAGACGAGGAAACCGGTTCTTGCATTACAATCCTACCGGATGAACAGTTCAGCATCACGGCGATGATTTCATTCAATTCCAAAGTGCTTTCCAGCCAATTTGCCACTTTGGACAACATGGAGAATTTCGAATCTGAAATCGCCCCGAGCCGTACTTTCGTTTTCGTTCGTGAAGTAGAACAACTGATGGCTGCCGGTCTCATCAAAGGCGGAGACTTGGACAACGCGATCGTGATTTATGAGAATGAGATGTCTCAAGAAAAGTTGGACAAATTGGCCGACAGTATCGGAGTTCCCCATCATGATGCCACAGAAAAAGGATATTTGAACCACAAGCCTCTGGTATGGGAAAACGAACCGGCACGCCACAAACTACTCGACATTATCGGTGACATGGCACTGATTGGCAAGCCCATCAAAGGGCGTATCATCGCTACCCGTCCCGGACATACCATCAATAACAAGTTTGCCCGCTTGATCCGCAAAGAAATTCGGGCGCATGAAATACAGGCTCCGGGGTACGACTGTAACGAACCGCCGGTAATGGATGTCAATCGTATCCGCGAACTTCTCCCCCACCGTTATCCCATGCAACTTGTGGATAAGGTCATAGAACTCGGACCTACGACCATCGTGGCTGTTAAAAACGTAACAAGCAACGAACCGTTCTTCACCGGACATTTTCCACAGGAACCGGTCATGCCCGGTGTGCTGCAAATCGAAGCCATGGCTCAAGCAGGCGGTCTTTTAGTGTTGAATTCGGTAGATGAACCGGAACGTTGGAGCACCTACTTCTTACGCATAGACCAAGTGAAATTCCGCCAAAAAGTGGTTCCGGGGGACACACTCCTTTTTAAAGTAGAACTGTTGGCTCCGGTACGTCATGGCATTTCGTCCATGCGTGGTTATGTGTTTGTGGGAGAAAGCATTGTGACCGAAGCTACGTTTACTGCACAAATCGTAAAAAACAAGTAAGATAGAATTTATGAGCAAAATAAGTCCTTTGGCTTTCATAGATCCGGAAGCTAAAATCGGTGAAAATTGCGAAATCGGCCCGTTTTGTTTCATTGACAAGAACGTGGAAATAGGCGACAATAACGTGTTGATGAACAGTGTAAGCGTACTATACGGAGCACGCATCGGCAACGGCAATGTCATTTTTCCGGGAGCTGTCATCAGTGCCGTGCCTCAAGATTTGAAATTCCGGGGAGAAGAAACCACAGCCGAAGTCGGTGACAATAACAAAATCCGTGAGAACGTAACAATCAACCGTGGTACGGCGGCAAAAGGAAAAACCTGCGTAGGCAGTGGTAATTTGCTGATGGAAAGCGTACATGTAGCCCACGATGCTTTCGTAGGAAACGATTGTATCATCGGCAACGGTACCAAACTGGCCGGTGAAATCATCATCGACGACCACGCCATCATCAGTGCCAACGTACTGATGCACCAATTCTGCCGTGTGGGTGGATATACGATGGTAGGCGGAGGTACACGTTTCAGCCAAGACATTCCACCTTATACTATATGTGCACGCGAGCCGGTTGCCTATTGCGGTCTGAATCTTGTCGGATTACGACGGAGAGGCTTTAGCAACGAACTGATAGAAAACATACATAATGCTTACCGCATTATTTACCAGGGGGGCGTACCTTTGAACGAAGCCTTGCAAAAAGTACGGGAAGAAGTGCCTGCCAGTCCGGAAATAGACTATATCATCGAGTTCATCGAAAACTCCAAAAGAGGATTTGTCCACTAAATATCATAAAAAGCCATGGTATACCGTTTTACCATTATCTCTAATGAAGTAGAAGATTTTATCAGAGAAATCAAAATAGATGCCGAGGCCACTTTTTACGACCTGCATCAGGCCATATTGTCTTCATGCCACTATGCAGACAATGTGCCTACTTCTTTTTTCATCTGTAACCAAGAGTGGGAACAAGAACAGGAGATTCTGTTGGAAGACATGGGCACAAGCCGCTCGGACGAAGACCTGTATTTGATGAAAAAGACACGGCTCAACGAGCTGTTGGAAGACGAAAAACAACGTATGGTCTATGTTTTCGACCCGTTAGACAACCGTATGTTTTTCATTGAGCTGACTGAAATTAGTTTCAGAAAGACGCAGGAACAGCCGGTATGTAGCCGAAGCCATGGCGAAGCTCCGCAACAATCCATGGGTTTGGAAGAGTTCCTGAATAAGGAGACCACCAAACCCTCGGAAGATTTAAACGAAGATTTCTACGGAAGCGAGAGCTTCGACACAGAAGAATTCGACCCGGAAGGATTCGAGATCAGCGAAGGTAACCCTTATCATTGATTCATGAAGCCCCGACTTGTCGTATTGATAGGACCTACGGGAGTGGGCAAAACAGAACTCAGCCTTTCGTTGGCTGAGTTTCTTCATACTCCTATTATCAACGCGGATTCACGGCAACTATTCCGTGACCTGCCTATCGGAACCGCAGCACCAACTGAAGCGCAACAACAGCGTGTCAGACATTATTTCGTCGGCACACTCGGGCTAACGGACTATTATAGTGCGGCACAATACGAAACAGACGTACTTCGTTTGTTGGACGGCCTCTACTCCCAACATCCATACGCCCTACTGACAGGTGGAAGCATGATGTACATCGACGCGGTTTGCAAGGGTATCGACGACATTCCTACCGTAGACGAAGAAACCCGCCGCCTTATGTTGGAAAGATACGAAGAAGCGGGGTTGGAACAACTTTGCAAAGAGCTGAAACTGCTCGATCCGGAATACTACAACCTCGTAGACCACAAAAATCCCAAACGTGTCATTCACGCATTGGAGATATGCTACATGACGGGGAAACCTTATTCAAGCTTTCGCACCAACCAACCCAAGGCACGTCCGTTCGACATCCTTAAAATCGGATTAAGACGGGAACGGGAAGAACTATACGAACGTATCAACCGGCGCGTGGACCAAATGATAACAGACGGATTAGTGGAAGAGGCACGGAAAGTCATGGCCTATAGGCATACCAACGCCCTCAATACCGTAGGATATAAGGAAATATTCAAATACATAGACGGTTCCTGGACTTTGGAAACATCTGTGGAGAAAATCAAACAAAACACCCGCATTTACTCACGCAAGCAAATGACATGGTTCCGCCGCGACGAAAGCATTCATTGGTTTCATCCGGATGAAACGGAAGCCATAAAAAAACTCATGGAAAAAGAGATTATGCCATAAACTTTTTCTAAATTTGCTCCTATTAAACATCATTCAACCTACATAAGTCAAATCACATGAGTCGCATTCTTCAAAAGACAATCCATTGGTTGAAAAAGGCCGGAAGGGGATTCACCAACCTCTATCGAGGCCCTTGGTACAAGAAAACCGTGGTATGGGCCACCACCTGTGTCCTATCGGTTATTTTACTTCTCATTGCCGTTGACCTCAACTTTCTCTACCTGTTCGGGAAGTCTCCCGGATTTAAAGACATTAAAAATCCGGTCACTAATGAAGCGTCCGAGATATACAGTGCCGACAGTGTACTTATCGGCCGTTTTTTCAGCGAGAACCGAACTCCGGTCGAGTACGAAGATATCTCCCCCATTATCATCCAGACCCTCATCGATACTGAAGACGAACGTTTTTACCGTCACCATGGTATAGACTTCCAAGGGCTTTTCGCAGCGGTAAAAGACATCGCAAGCGGACGTGCCCGCGGTGCCAGTACCATCACCCAACAACTGGCCAAAAACCTGTTCCGAGTACGCACACAATACTCAACCGGCCTTTTAGGCAAAATCCCCGGGGTGAAAATCTTAGTCATGAAAGCCAAAGAATGGATTGTAGCCGTAAAACTGGAAAGAATATTCAGCAAAGAAGAAATACTCACCATGTATTTCAACACCGTGGATTTCGGCAGTAATTCATTCGGCATCAAGACAGCATGCCGCATATACTTCAACACGACTCCCGACCAACTGACCTACGAACAAGCCGCCACACTGGTAGGCTTATTGAAGGCGACATCCAGCTATAACCCGAAGCTCAATCCCAAGAACAGTACCAAACGACGTAATGTGGTACTGACCAATTTGTATGACCACGGGCATATGGTCATCAATGGACACAAAGCCACCCGTGCACAACTGGACTCTCTCATGGCATTACCTATGATAGTCAGCCCGCGCAAAGAAGAAAGCAGTTATGACGGTATCGCACCTTACTTCCGTGCGACCCTGCCGGAGTACATCGACATGCTGTGCAAGAAAGGCGCGATAGCCGGCATAGATGAAGAAAACAAATTAGACCTCTATGCCGACGGTCTGAAGATATACACCACATTGGACACCCGTATGCAAAAATACGCGGAAGAGGCTGCCATCCAACAAATGGAGGTACTCCAACAACGTTTCAAGCAACATTGGGGCAACACAAACCCGTGGCAAGACGAAAGACACCGGGAGATTCCAAACTTTATCGAGGACTTAGCTAAAAAAACGACAGCATACAAATATCTCGAAACCCGTTTCCCCGACCAACCGGACTCCATCGCTTACTATCTGAATCTGCCCCACAAGGTCAAGGTATTCAGTTACGACGGTCCGAAAGAAGAAGAGATGAGCACCATGGACTCCATCCGTTATATGGTCAAATTCCTACATTGCGGTTTCGTAGCCATAGAACCGGACAGCCGCCAAGTCAAGGCATGGGTGGGCGACATCGACTTTGGCTCGTGGAAATACGACAAAGTCACCGCCATGCGCCAACCCGGTTCAACCTTCAAACTCTTTGTATATGCAGAAGCGATGAACCAAGGACTGACCCCCTGCGACACCCGTATCGACGAATGGCAACAGTACCCGGACACGGTAAACGGAGAACCCACGAAATGGACTCCCCATAACGCCAACGGGACTTTCTCTGGGGCTGCGATGCCGCTTAAATCGGCTTTTGCACAGAGCATCAATAGCGTTGCAGTCAAGTTGGGGTATGAACTGGGTATCCACAACGTGGCACAAACCGCACATGCCATGGGAATTGAATCACCGCTGCACGAGACTCCGTCGCTAAGCTTGGGTTCCTCCGATGTCAATCTGTTGGAACTGGTCAACGGCTACTGCACGGTCATCGACGACGGCAAGATGAATCCGCCCATTCTTATTACTAAAATTCTCGACCGCGACGGCAACATCATCTATGCAGCAGAACAGGAAGAGCAACAGGCAATCCCATACCGTTCCGCCTTCTTTATGCAGCGGCTTTTGCGGGGAGGCCTGACTGAGCCGGGCGGAACTACGGCTGCCCTGTGGAGCTACATCCACCCGGTACTGAAATACACCGATTTTGGAGGTAAAACCGGTACATCCAACAACCATTCCGATGCCTGGTTCGTGGGCGTAACGCCCAAGTTAGTCGCAGGAGGATGGGTCGGAGGAGAATACCGGAGCATACACTTCCGTACCGGAGCCTTAGGACAAGGCAGCCGGACGGCCTTGCCCATATTCGGCAACTTCATCCAAAAGGTTCTGTTGGACGACCGCTTCGCCCAATACCGTGCCAAGTTCCCGAAACAACCGCTCGAAGACATAGACCCCACCACGTACACATGTGAAAGCTATTACGCGCCACAAGAACCGGATTCGATCACGGCATCCTCAGATTCATTGGGCATAGCCCTTCCGGGGGATTCTTTACGCAACGACTCCTTGACACCATAGCCCCAAAGACTTGAAAGAAGAACTCGAAATAGACCTTCAGAATTCTGAATTCCAGAACACGCTGAAACTCATACAGTTTACCCGCAACTCGGTTTTCCTCACAGGCAAAGCCGGTACGGGTAAGTCCACTTTGCTGAAATATATCTGTAGCCACACACGGAAGAAGCACGTGGTATTGGCACCGACCGGCATAGCAGCCATCAATGCCGGAGGCAGCACCCTGCACAGCTTTTTCAAGCTCCCTTTTCATCCGCTCCTGCCCGATGACCCACGATTCAGTTTCCGCAAACTGAAAGAGTTCCTGAAATACAATTCTGCCCACCAAAAGTTAGTGCGTGAAACAGAACTGATTATTATCGACGAAATCTCAATGGTACGGGCGGACATCATCGACTTCATCGACCGCATCCTACGCCTCTACAGCCGTAACCTCCGTGAACCGTTCGGCGGAAAGCAGCTATTGCTTGTCGGGGACATATTCCAACTGGAACCGGTTGTCAAAGCGGACGAACGCGAAATCCTGAACCGTTACTACCCTACGCCTTATTTCTTCTCGGCCAAGGTGTTCCAGGAAATGAGACTGGTCTCCATAGAACTAAAGAAAGTGTACCGCCAAAAAGATGCCGCTTTCATCGCCGTACTCGACCATATCCGTACCAACCAAGCCGGAAATGCAGACTTGCAACTGCTCAACAGCCGTTGGAACCGGACGAACGACGACAAGCTGAGCCATGGACTGAATATCACCTTAGCCACCCGGAGGGACAACGTAGATTTCATCAACCGCCGGAAACTATCCGAGATAGACACCCAAAGCACACTCTTTAAAGGCGAAATACAAGGTGAATTCCCGGAAAGTTCACTCCCCACGCTGATGGAACTGGAACTTAAACCCGGCGCACAAGTCATTTTCGTCAAAAACGACCAAGACAAACGTTGGGTAAACGGAACTTTGGGTACCGTTTCGGCCATAGACGAGAAAAACGGCCATATCTACGTCATCACGGAAGACGGAACCGAAATGGAAGTCACCCGCGAGATATGGAGCAACATGCGCTACACTTACAACGAACAAGAAAAAAAGATAGAAGAGGAAGAACTCGGCATCTTCCGGCAGTTCCCCTTGCGGTTAGCTTGGGCCATCACCATCCATAAGAGCCAAGGACTGACTTTCCGTAAAGTGACCATTGATTTCACCGGCGGTGTCTTCGCCGGAGGACAGGTATATGTAGCCTTGAGTCGTTGTACCTCATTGGAAGGTATATGCCTGAAAAAGGAAATATCCCGTTCGGATATTTTCGTCAAGCCCGAAATCATCAGGTTCGCCCAACAATTCAATGACGAAAAGGCTATCGAACAGGCCATGAAGAAAGCCAAAGCCGACATCGAATACCAAGCCTGCGTGCAGGCGTTCGACCGCGATGACTTCCGCGAAAGCCTCGACCACTTCTTCACAGCCATACACAGCAGGTATGACATCGAAAAACCGGCTATTAAACGGTTCATCTGCAGCAAGCTCAATATCATCAGCCGTCTCAAACGCGAGAACGAACAGTTGAAACGACAAATGACAGTCCAACGCAAGCAGATGCAGCAGTACGCCCATGAGTATTACGAACTGGGCAACGCTTCCATCCTTCAAGCCCACAATCTGAGAGCCGCTTTAGCCAATTACGATAAGGCCCTGTCGCTCGACCCGTCGCATGTAGACGCATGGATACGCAAAGGCGTCACATTGCAAGACCATGGGGAATACGAAGATGCACTCCAATGCTTCAACAGAGCCGCCGAACTCAGCACGGCCAATTTCAAAGTACACTACAACAGAGGGAAGAACCACTTGCTTTGCGAACGTACCGAACAGGCTGTCGCCGATTTCGACAAGGCAGTTTCCCTTAAACCCGAACACGCTAAAGCCCATGAACTTTTCGGAGACGCCCTGTCCCGTTCCGGCAAGGAAGAAGAAGCAGCCATCCATTGGGCCATTGCAGAAACGCTTCGGGAAAAGCGCAAGGGGCGTTAATCTTAGTTAATAAGCAGCCGGTTTACGCACACAAATAAAGCTATTTTCGTACATTTGACTGTTTATTAACCTATTCATTCCAACATGAGAAAAAACCTAAAGACAGTGTTAGGCATTTGCCTTGTGTGTGCCGGTACATTCGCAAGCACCACAACCCTCCAAGCAAAGAAGAAAGTGGCTTACCTTTTTACCTATTTTACAGGTAATGCTCCCGAACAGGAACAAATCTGTTATGCCATCAGTACGGACGGGTTCAGCTATACTCCGTTGAATGACGGTAACCCCGTCATTTCCTCCGACACGATTTCTCTAAAAAAAGGCGTACGCGATCCTCATATCCTGAGAGGTGAAGACGGCTACTTTTACATGGTAGTCACCGACATGCGTTCCAGTCAAGGATGGACTTCCAACCGGGGTATCGTACTGATGCGCAGCAAAGACATGGTCAACTGGACGCACCATACCGTCAATTTCCCCGAAAAATATGCAGGCACGATGTTCGCTAACGTCATCCGCGTATGGGCACCGCAAACCATCTACGACAAAAAGGCAAAAAAATATATGGTGTACTTTTCTATCCTGACCGATGACGGACAGTGCCCCTACGACAAGGTCTTTTGGGCCTATGCCAATGAAGATTTCAGCGACCTTGAAGGGGAACCCAAAGTCCTGTTCGACTACAAGAAACCGTCCATCGACACGGATATCGTGCAAGATGACAATGGAACTTATCACATCTTTTTCAAAACCGAAGGCGAGCAGAAAAAAGGCATCCGCCAATATTTGGCCAAAGACCTGCACAATCCGGCAGAATGGGAACTGTTGCCCGGCACGTTCGAAGATACAGACAAAGCGGTGGAAGGTTCCGGCGTGTTCCAACGGATAGAAGGAGATTGGGTATTGATGTACGACTGCTACATGAACGGGCACTACCAGTTCTGCACCAGCAAAGACCTGATGAAGTTCAAACGCGTACAGGATACGGCCACGCAGGGCGCATTCACTCCGCGCCACGGCACGGTCATCGCCATCACCAAGAAAGAGCTGAAACGCCTGCAAAAAGCTTTCCCAAACACGAAATAAACAAAAGACCAACCCATTATTTTTTTAAAAACCTATTAGTAAATAATGAAAACGCAACTATTAACCTTTGCACTGGCTCTCACATTAAGTCAGACCGCCATTGCTAAAAACACGACCCAGAAGATTGACAAAGTGACCTCGTCCGTCACCGTGAGTGAGGACGTGGACTACATCATCACCGGGACGACACCTTTCAGCACAACCGGAAGCATCAACATCACCAACACGGAACATGCCGTCGTAATCTTGGAGAACCTACGTCCAAGCGAAGCTCTCAGCTACCTGTCTTACATCAAGATTAATGGGGAGCCAGCCATTAACGACGAAAACTGCCAAGTGAAGATGTACGCCCACGGAGCCATCATCCTGCCTTACGACAAAGACTTCAAGCCTCTGACCGTGTATTCCGAACCTGATTTCGGAGGAGAGTCCGTCAACGATTTCGGACTGGAAAACTCCGGGGGCTACATGAATACTCTCACCACAGCCAAACTCAACAACCGCATCCGGAGCTTCAAGCTGAAGAGGGGTTACATGGTGACTTTCTCCAACAACCCCTCAGGACGGGGATATAGCCGCTGCTTCATCGCCGACCAAGAGGACTTGGAAATAGCTTCACTGCCTTTGGAACTCGACCACAGGATTTCTTCCTACCGTGTGTTCAAATGGCATAATTTCCAGAAAAAGGGCATTGCCAGTGATGCAAGCGAAGAAATCGTCAACGCCCTCAAGGTCACCTGGTGCTATGACTGGGGGCAGGGCAATGCAAGCCGCGAGCCGGACTGTGAATGGGTACCTCATCACATTTACGAAGATTGGCCGTCCGTCCCGACTTGCGGTGGCGTGACCCAATCCTGTCACATGCAGACCAACAACGAACCGGGCAACAGTGCCGACGATCATCCGCAAAGCGTGGAAACCGTACTCAACAACTGGGAAAACCTTATGGCCACCGGTATGCGCCTGTGTTCCCCTTCGTCACATGACGGAAGCCTCTCATGGTTAGAACAGTTCATGGCAGAAATAGATAAGCGCGGTTGGCGTTGCGACATCCTCGACATGCACTGCTATTGGCCCGAATGGAACCTGAACAACGCCCTGAAAGATTATTATAACAAATACAAACGTCCTATCTGGGTGTCCGAGTTCGTCTGGGGAGCTTCATGGAACAACAACGGCATCTTCGCCACCGACCGTTCTTTCTCGAAGGAAAACCAACAGAAAAACTACGACGTAATGAGCAAGGTGCTCACTAACTGGAACAGTTTCGACTATGTGGAACGATATGCCTATTGGAACAGTGAAGCCGATTGCTCCAAACTTTACAAGTATGGAAAGGAAGGCAATCCTTCCGAAATTTCCATCCTTGGCAAATGGTACGGCGAAATGAAATCCGGAATGGGTTACAAAAAGTCATACGATTACGTACCCAAAGTAGTGTATAGCACGCCCTCTGGAATGAGTTTGGAATATACCGAACGCACGCGCAAGTTGGCCATCAATTGGGAATATAAGAACAATATGGGCTTCACCGATTCCACTCTTCTGGAAGTTCGCATAGACGGAGGCGAATGGCAGACCCTTCAAAAATATGAAGGTCCGGACAAGACATCTTATACCTACAACGAGGTTTTCCCCGAAGATTTCAAACGGGGCACTTACACGTACCGGGTACGCAACTTCGACATGGATGGTAACGTGCGTTCTACGGACGAGGTACAGCTCTCGTTGGTGGCAGCTAAGGGCGAAGCGGGCTTCCAGTACGGCACATTGGAAATCAGCGATACGGAAGAGTTCAATACGGAATTCGATGCCATCGGTGAAGATGAAAAACCGGCTGTTTTTGCAGGCTTGCTTTCCTATAACGATTCAAAGGTAGTACCGGTCAATACAGTAGTCAGCGTGTTGAGCGACAAATTCTCTTTTTGGGCCTTCCCTTGGAACGAGGGAGACTATGAGCAAACTATCACGGAACCGGAAACCATGGATTTCATGGTACTGCGCAAGGGTGCCCACCAAATCGGCGGCATCACGATGGAAGTGGGAGAAAGTGCCAACAAAATCAAGAACGACACCACATGGATCAGTTTTGCCACCCCATTCCCCGAAGGGGTCACACCGGTGGTCATTGCCAATGTGTTGTCACGCTATAAGGCATATCCCTACGTAGTCAAGGTTTGGGACATCACAAACAAAGGTTTCGCCGTCAAACTGGCCCGTCAAGCCGCTGTGGACGAAACAACCAACACTTTTGCCGGACAAGACATCTTTTACGTGGCAGCCACGCCGGGAACCGCCAAGATGGATGACGGCAAAATATTGACCGTAGGCCGCAGCACGGAAGACAAAGTGGACGGACGGCGTGCCCGTGATGTCAATTTTGTCGATGAGTCCGGCAACGCCGTGGCCTTGTTCAACCCTGTCATGCTGTTTGGCCCCCAGACCAACAACTATGATTGTGCCTCCGTATACCGGATTAGCAGTGACCTCACGGATGAAGACAACGTGGACGTTGAGAACGTGCCCGCTACCACGGGTGTGAAAATCATCCGCCAAAAGGACAAGACCAACGAAACAATCAAAGAAATAGACAACGCCACCAACAATGGCGATTTCATGGGTTGGATAGCCATCAGTACTCCAAAGGAGGGTGAATCAAGTATCCAAGGCACGATTGCAACCGCCCCGTTCAAAGTTTCCGTACGCGATGGCCATGTCATCGTAGACGGTACTGACAATTACCGGATTTACGCCATCAGCGGCCAACAGGTATCCCGTACGGTACGCCTTTCAAGAGGCATTTATGTGGTAAAAGCCGGAAACCATTCTGTCAAGGTCATGGTTCCATAACCTTCCACAAGGATTTCCGCAAGGCATTCAACGGCATTACTATAATATCAACAGTTCGCCCCCGAACGGCATATCCGGCCATTCGGGGGCGAATTGTTTTTCCGATTTATATTGACATTCCACGAAACGACAACACCTTTTAAAAGGAAATACAATCAGCTATGAAATAATGGTTTATGGGCATAAAGAAATTAGCATTCCGTTCTGCGCCAAACGATTTTCGGCTTTCAGCCAAACGAAAGGGAGCTTTCCTACATCCTTACATGCTGAAACCCACAGGACACATTTCCATGTCTAAAGTGCCATAAAAAAGGGGCACCTTCTCACGAAGACACCCCTCCATAATTAATTTAATTTCAACATAATAATATGAAAGAATTCATATCATTATAACGGACGGATTACGTAAGTAAAGTTGTAATCCTGATAAGGCATGCGGTACTGTTCGAGCGGAATAGCCCCCCAACTGTTCACACAAGCCAATCCACGTTGACGCGCAGCCAACTTGACCACACTGAAATCACGGGGTGTCAAGTCGCCGGAATGGCTCTGGTGGGCATTCTTATCCCAACCGTCATCCAAATCCGAAGCCAGATAGTTCAACGTGCTGCATTCCATCGGAGCGAAAGAATAGAACTCCAATCCCTTGCCGTTCTCATCCTTCACCTGCCAATAGCGCACCTCGGTCTTGTTTCCGCTTTCTTGCGGACGCACATAGCCCCAATACTGGTCGGCCACCTTCGCATCGTACACACCTAAACGGTCTCCGTGGTTACGGTCGATGTAATTCTCACCCGGTCCCTTTCCGTAATAGGTCAACATATTATAGGCTTTCGGCATAACCAACTGCATACCGTAACGCATCAGCTCCGGCTTGTGCTTGGCATCCTTGTTTACCGTCATGGCCTCGTTGACCATCAATTCACCAACCGGAGTCAACGTATAAGTCATCGTCAACGTAGCCTCTACCGACGGCATTTCATATACCACTTCTACACCCTTTTCGGCTTTGCTTTCGTCTTCCACCACCTTGAACGACTTCATCTTCATTTCAGGGTTCTTCCAAGCATGCAACTTACGTTGTGCACCTGCCCCATAGTCGTTATCGGTCGGCGCACGCCAGAAATCGGGCGTAATGGCATAGCCTTCTTCCAACATGGGCTTCCCGTCCACGTCAAGGTAATCAATCCAACCGTTCCAATGATTGAAAGTAACGGAAGTGCGGCCTGCCGTCAAAGTAACCCATGCCGACTTTTCTTCTTTTTCCACCTTTCCGGCATCATGTTTCCCGGAAGTAGCAGCCAACACAGTTTCCATCGTCGGGAACTCATACGGGTTCACCACGAACTGTTCGCGTGCCACGGCATAACCGGCATCAAGCATCGGTTCTGCTTTCTTCAGCACGAAGTCAAGGTTCAACACCACTTCGCCTTTCACGTCCGCAGGCAGGCTGTAGCCATCCAGTTTTACCACACGTTTCTGCTGTGCCGGCACATCAAGCGTATTCCGCCCGTTGGCCAATACCTTTCCTTCCGCCTCCAACGTCCACTGCAATTCCACATCATCGAGCGACTTGAAGAAATTCTCATTGTAAACCTCTACCTCACCGGCTTTCAAATCTTTGGCCGTAGCCCAAATGCTTTGGTAGTAATAGCGTACCTCATTGGCATGTGGATTCGGTTTACGGTCAGGATTGACAATACCGTTGTTATTGAAATTATGGTCACTGGTGGGATAACGTCCGAAGTCGCCCCCGTAAGCGTATATCGTCTTACCCTGCTTGTTCTTCACACGCAAGCCTTGGTCCACGAAGTCCCAGATGAAACCACCCTGATACTTCGGGTATTTGCGTATCATGTCCCAATATTCCTTGAATCCCCCCATGGAGTTACCCATGGCATGAGCGTATTCGCACTGTATGAGCGGACGGGGATTATCGCCTTTCGAATACCATTCACAGCCACCGTAATCGTAATACATCGGACAGAAAATATCTGTCTTGCCGTTCTGTCCGGCCTGTTCGTACTGGCACGGACGGCTTGGGTCGTAAGCCTTCACCAAATCATAGGCCTTCTCGAAGTTGGGACCATAACCAGCCTCGTTACCCAAGCTCCAAAATATGATGGAAGGATGGTTCTTGTAAATCTTGATATTGCTTTCGTTACGCTCCAAATGTGCCTTCTCATAAGTCGGCTCCTTGGCCAAAGTCTTGTCGCCATAGCCCATTCCGTGGCTTTCGATATTGGCTTCGGCCACCATATAGATACCGTAGATGTCGCAAAGTTCATACCAACGGGGATCGTCGGGATAATGACAGGTACGCACGGCATTGATGTTCAGTTCCTTCATCAAACGGATATCTTCCAACATGCGGTCCATCGACACCACATAGCCCGTCACCGGATCGAGTTCGTGACGGTTGGCTCCTTTGAACAACACTGGCTGCCCGTTCACCAACACCTGGGCGTTCTTGATTTCCACTTTGCGGAAACCTACGCGCTGCGGCACAACCTCGGCCACCTGCTTGCCGTCCATCAAGGTAGTATATAAAGTATAGAGGTTCGGCGTCTCGGCAGTCCACTTCAAAGGATTTTTGATGTCGAAGTTTACTTTTACTTCACCGTTTCCTCCGACTTTAGCCGTCTGTGCAGCCACTTCTTTTCCCTCCTTGTCTTTCAGAGAGAACATCACGGTCTCACCCTTGGCCCTGACGGCATTCAGTTTCACCTCCAGCGTCCCGTCCTGATAATTGTTCACCAAATCAGGCGTAATGAACAAGTCGGCAATGTGAGCCTCCGGACGAGCATAGAGATACACTTCACGGGCAATTCCCGTAAAACGCCAGAAGTCCTGGTCTTCAAGATATGAACCGTCGCACCAACGCATCACCTGCATGGCAATCAGGTTCTCCTTGCCCGGCGTGAGGTACTTCGTCAGGTCGAATTCCGCCGACACTTTGCTGTCTTCACTGTATCCCACGAACTTGCCATTCACCCATACCATCAGGTTGGACGTAGCCGAACCCACGTGCAGGTAAATCCGCTCACCTTTCCAATCGGCAGGCACGGTCACCATCTTACGGTATGAACCCGTATAATTGTTACGCTCTTCCACAAAAGGCGGTTCGGGTCTGAATTGTGTTCTCCATGGATAACCATTGTTGCTGTAAATGGCATCTCCGTAACCATTCAACTCCAAAATGCCGGGTACGGGAAAGTCCGTCCACTGCGAATCATCGTACTTCAGGGAATAGAAGTCGCGAGGGGCTTTGTCGTGGTCATTGGAAAAATTGAATTTCCACTTGCCTTCCAACGACAGGTAACGTTCCGACCGGGCTTTTTGGTCAGCCTTTGCCAGATTCTCTGTCTCGTACGCGAAAAACGCCGCACGCGGAGCCATGGTGTTTACTTCGTTCACCTCGGGATCCAACCACCAAGGTTTGTCTTTTTGCGCACTAGCCGAGAGAGCGGCCAGACAAGCACAAGAAAACATCAATTGTCTAAACATGGTACATTTTTTTATTGCGTCACAGACGCGGTTAGTTAATCATTTAGAAACTGCCTACAAAGATACTTCTTTTGTTCTATTTTCATACTAAAATACAAAGTTTTTGCTAAAATATTACGTGTTCGCATCAAGATTTATTAACTTTGGAGGGTAAAACCTAATCATTAGTGGAAAAAACAACTAAAATATCATGAATACTGATTTTTCACAACCGTTCAATCCAGAGGCTTACGCACCATCCGCCAAGACGGACACACGGTTCCGGTGTTGCGTGGAGAAAGGGATGCCGTGGCTCTATGGCATCATCTTTCCTGTCATTCTCGGCCTTTGTCTGTACACTTACGAGAAAGAAACCCTTTTCCGGATACAAGAACTCAACCTCTTCTTGCCGGACAGTACTTTCTATCATACACTCGCGGCATATCCGGGCGGCACATTGCAATGGGCATCCTGTTTCCTCACCCAGTTCTTTTATTATCCGGCTGTGGGGACAGCCTTTCTCGCAGCCGTTTGGATCTGCATTTGCTTCGTCATGCGCTCGGCCTTCCGGCTGTCCCCCTCGTGGAGCTTTCTTCCCGCTTTGGTTCCGGCAGCCCTGTTGGCCGGTATCGTGGAGATGGGTTATTTCATTTACTACATCAAATTACAAGGTTATTTCTTCACGGCCTCCCTTGGCATATTGGCGGCCCTGTCAGCCGTATGGGTTTTCAGCCGTACAGCTCACCGGCGTCCATATTGGGGTTATGCGTGGCTGACCGTATGGCTCCTCGCCGGTTATCCTTTATTCGGGGCATACGCATTGGCCGGCACGGCCTACATGTTGGCGCTCTGTTGGCGTATGCCGGGCACATTATATAAGCACCGTGTCATCCCTACGGCATGGGGACTGTTGCTGCTCGCCGGAGTGCCCCTTGCGGCATGGCATTTTTATAGCCAAACGGCCATCAGCGAAATCTACACGGCCGCCTTGCCAAGTTTCGATGCGGGTGGAAAAGTATTCACAGACTATCGCATACCTTATTATATATTGTTCCTCCTGCCACTAGCGGGTGCCGTCATCTATGATTACGTACCGGCCATAAAGAAATACCCCCTCATCCTCTTGGTTCACTTGCTCGTATGGACAGCTACTGCATGGGGATTGAAAAAGGCGTGGTATGTGGATGAGAACTTCCGTAAGGAACTGCTGATGGCACGTGCCATAGAGGAAGAAGACTGGGAACAGGTGCCGGCCATCTTCCTGGGCGGAACGGCAGAGCCTACCCGCCTGATGGTCATGAACAAGAACCTGGCTTTGTTCCGCCTCGGACGGGCGGGTGACGAAATGTTCCAATACCGCGAAGGGGGCGCACGTCCCAATGCCCCGTTCCTCGTACGGTTGGCCCACGTAGGCGGTAAAGCTTTGTACTATCACTACGGGCAGGAAAACTATTGCTACCGTTGGTGTATGGAAGACGGGGTGACCTACGGGTGGCGGACGGAATACCTGAAATACATGGCCAAAACTTCTATCGCGGGCGGCGATTACAAAGTGGCACGCAAATACATCGACATGCTTAAACGTACCCTTTTCCATAAAGGTTGGGCTGAAAAATACGAGGCTTATCTTGACCACCCGGAACAGATACGGAAGAGCAAAGAGTTTGCACCGATTATCCGCCTGTTGCCTAAGGAAGACAAGCTTAACTCGGACCTGAACGTCATCGAAATGTTCCTGCTGAAGACCTTTGCTTACGGCGAAAGCAACGACCCACTCTACCAGGAACAGACCTTGATAGCGGCCTTGCAAATGAAAGACATCGACCTGTTCTGGCCCCGTTTCTTCCAATATGCCACCCTGCATAACGGAGCACCCATGCCGCGCCATTATCAGGAAGCCGCCTACCTGTATGGCCACCTGGAAAAGAAGGTAGATATCAGCCACATGCCTTTCGACCAGGAAGTGAAAGACAGTTACCAACGGTTTATGGAATTCACCCAACAATGCGCCGGTATGACGGAAGCACAAATGGCGGAAGCCTTCCGGCCTCAGTTCGGCAACACTTTCTATTATTTCTATTTTTTAGTCAACGGATTACAAACCTACTAACCATGAATGCTATCTTCAAATATCTCGGCTGCGCAGTGATGGCCGCCGTTTTGTACGGCTGCACCCCCCGTGTGCCCGAAACTTACACCGACAACCGCGAACTGCCGGACATCTATCCGGACTATACGGAAGTGACCATCCCTTCCAACATCGCCCCCTTGCATTTTATAGTGGACGAAGAAGCGGATGCCTATATCACGCGCATCAGCTACAACGGAAAAAAATGGGTCACGGACAAGCGTGAGGTCACCCCAGGGATTTCCCTTTGGCGCGACATGTTGGAAGCAACCCAAGGAAAGACTATCGGCATAGAAGTTTTCGTGGAACACGATGGCCAATGGACACGCCACCAACCGTTTCAAATCCATGTGGCCGAAGAGACGATAGACCCCTACCTCTCCTACCGCCTCATCAGTCCTTCGTATGTCACTTACCGGGACTTGACCCTCAACCAACGTGATTTGACCAATTTCGATGAAAGTGTCATTTACGGCAACATGATGAACACCGACGTGGAACATGCACAATGTATCAACTGCCATTCTTACCAGAACTACAATCCCCGGCGTATGCAGTTCCACGTGAGGGAAGACCGTGCCGGAACAGTCATCGCATACGACGGTACATTGGTCAAAGCCAACCTGAAAACGGATTCGCTCATCTCGGGCGGGGTATATCCCGCCTGGCACCCGACAGAAAAACTCATCGCCTATTCGGTCAACCAGACCGGGCAAACGTTCCACACACGCGACCTGCAGAAAGTAGAAGTGCAAGACATGCGTAGCGACCTGATACTTTACGACGTGGAGAAAAACGAAGTGACACGCATCCCGGACGATGCCGATGAACTGGAAGTATTCCCGTGGTGGAGTCCGGACGGCAAATACCTTTATTATGCCTCGGCCCGTTTCGTACGCAGAGACACGGCAGAGAACTTGGACAATGAAACCATCCTGCGTTATAAGGAAATCAAATACAATCTTTTCCGGAGAAGCTTCGACCCGGCCAGCCGCCGGATAGGTCCGCCCGAATTGGTATTCGACGCGGCCGCACGCGGTAAGAGCGCCACGTTGCCGCGCATATCGCCCGACGGACGCTACCTGATGTTCACTCTCGGAGCGTTCGGCGTGTTCCACATCTGGCACAAAGACGCAGACCTCTACCTGATGGACTTACGTACACGCCAAGTACGTCCAATGGAGGAGATCAACTCCGACGACGTGGAAAGCTACCACTCGTGGAGCAGTAACGGACGGTGGGTGGTCTTCAGCAGCCGGCGTTACGACGGGAACTACACACGGCCTTTCATTGCCTACATAGACAAGGACGGCAAGGGGCGCAAACCTTTCGAGTTGCCGCAGGAAGTGCCCGACATGCACCGGAGTTTCATGCGGAGTTACAACATCCCGGAATTCATGGACGGGCCGGTCGAGGTTACCCCGCAAGAATTCGCTTCGCTCATCAGGGGCACCGAAGCGCGGCCTGCACGGCAAAGGAATTAGACACGATAAAAACCTATTAAAAAGTAATGAGAAACAAAACAATCAAAAGCCTGCTGCTCCCGATGCTATGCTTCATAGCGGCAAACGGACAGGCACAAGGCACACTGGAAGACTACCGGAGGGCATATTCCCTCTACGGGAAGTTCAATGCCACACAGGTATATAACGACCCGGCAGACATACGGTGGGACGGAAAGACTGCATTCCACTACTCTGTCTATACGCCGGAAGGGACAGACTATTACGTAGGCAAAGTCACGGGAGACGTGAAAACGGCTGACGTAAAAGCTATTCACATGAAAGCCTTGGCGGAACTGCTTTCCCGCGAGACCGGAAAGGACATCCCACGGAACACGCTAAGACTGTCACGCTTGAATGTGGACGAGAACCAACCCACGTCCGTATCCTTTGAATTCGACGGTTACAAATGGGAAGTCGAAGAAGCTTGCACGGCCGGACTACGGTTAGGCAGCAAAGAAGCCCTTCCGCCCAAGGATCCGTGGCGAAAACCGCGTCACTGGATGGAAGTGGACGATGAGAAAGGGGCAGCACCAGTAGTCTCGCCCGACGGGAAACGGCAAGCCTATATCAAGAATGACAATGTATACGTCAGCGACCGGGACGGCCGCCACGAACGGGCGTTGAGCAACGACGGGACGGCCGGCAATTACTATTCCAGTTGGCTCAAATGGAGCCCGGACGGCAGATACGTATGTGCCAACAAGATACGTCCGGCTCAGAAACGGTATGTATATTACGTGGAAAGCTCGCCCAAAAGCCAGCTCCAACCCATCCTTCACCAACAGGAATACGCCAAGCCGGGCGACGAACTGCGCTTCAAGGTGCCTTGCATATTCAACGTGGAAACAGGACAGGCCGTCATTCCGTCTACCGAACTCTTCGACCGACAGTACGACTTGTACGGCCCGGAATGGAAAGAGGACGGAAAAGCCGTAACTTTTGAATACAACGAACGCGGACATAAAATATACCGTGTATTGGAACTCGATGCGGAAACCGGCAAGGTGCGCACACTCGTGGAAGAGAGCAGCCCCACTTTTGTCAATTACAGCCGCATGTTCCGCCACATTCTGAAAGGCGGAAAGGAAATGATATGGATGAGCGAACGCGACAACTGGAACCACCTCTACATGATTGACATGGAGAAAGGCAAGGTGATCCGGCAAATCACAAAAGGCGACTGGGTGGTGCACCGCGTGCTCAAAGTGGACGAAGACAACCAAGTGATTTATTTCACGGCCAGTGGCGTAAATCCCAAAGAAGACCCTTACCATGTACATTATTATAAAATAAACATGGACGGCAAAGAAATGACCTGCCTCACACCGGAAGAAGGAAACCACTCGGCGGTATTCAACGAAGATTACACCCTGTGGATTGACAAATACTCCACTGCGGAACAGGCACCCGTCACCGTGCTGCGCACGGCACAAGGCGAAAAGACAGAGGGACGGACATTGGCACAAGCGGATTTAAGCAAAATCAAATCGGCCGGATGGACTGCCCCCGAAATCTTCACCGCTCCCGGACGGGACGGCGTGACACCGATGTGGGGCATCATCCAACGTCCGACCAATTTCGACCCGCAAAAGAAATATCCGGTCATCGAATACATCTATTCCGGCCCCGGAGATGCCTACACGCCCAAAAGCTTCCTTTCTTACAACGGATACACGACGGCATTGGCCGAACTGGGATTCATCGTCGTACAGCTCGACGCCATGGGGACGTCCTATCGCGGAAAGAAGTTTGAAGAAGTGTGCTACAAGAACCTGAAAGATGCCGGTTTCCCCGACCGTATCCAGTGGATCAAGGCGGCAGCGGAAAAGTACCCCTATATGGACAGTACCCGTGTGGGGATATACGGTTGCTCTGCCGGAGGACAGGAAGCTTTGGCCGCCGTACTTTTCCACCCGGAATTCTACAAGGCATCCTACTCCAGTTGCGGTTGCCACGACAACCGGATGGACAAAATCTGGTGGAACGAACAGTGGATGGGCTATCCGGTGGACAGCAGCTACATCGCTTGCTCCAACGTGGAAAACGCCCACCGGCTGACGCGCCCGCTGATGCTCGTGGTAGGAGAAATGGACGACAACGTGGATCCGGCTTCCACCATGCAAGTGGTCGATGCCCTCATCAAAGCCAACAAGGATTTCGAGTTGGTAGTCCTACCGGGCGTAAGGCACAGCATGGGCGAAAGCTACGGGGAACACAAGCGTTTTGATTTCTTCGTAAAAGAACTCATGGGCGTGGAACCGCCGAAATGGGATGAACTAAAACAAAAATGAAAAAACTTTCATACGCATACAGCCCGCCGGATTCCGGCGGGCTGTATGCGTATGAAAGCCATAGGATTACGCATCCAACAAAGTTTCCAACTTGTACGAAACAGGTTCGGAAGTTTGGTCAAACATCCCACTAAAACTTAAATCCTCATCTATTTGTGGCCAATGAATACCACACGGCGAAAGATAAAAATCTTCCCGTTGAGCCTTCGTGGCATTTGCCAAACGCGGCCAATCAGCAAATGCGTACGATGCTACCTTTCCTTCTGCCGATTCAGCATAAACACAATTATCATCCGTCCATACTCTTTTTACTTCCAAATTCATGAAAACCTCCTTTCACCTTTGTTTAAAAAAAGATTGCCAACGCTCTTTAATAATTTCCGTATTCTCTATGATTACAGATTCTATCAAGGCTATCTCATGCTTTTTAAATCCGTAATTACAAATTTGTTCTAAAGGTTCTATATTATACTTCGCTTCATGTCCATCTTTAATGACATGCACATGAATAGGTTCATGGTCATCTGAATAAAACAGAAAACAAAATCCAAATATGACAAATAAGATTGGCATAATTTCAAATTTTTACAAAAAAAGAAAGGAGTAATCAAAATAACAAATACTTCTTTATTATACTCTTCAAGATTGTACATATTTAACGGTCAAGAACAAAAATGGTATTGAAAGGACATGGATAAACGGAGGTTACCGAAGTACCCTTTGCGTTTCTATCCTGCCTCTCGTTTTTGCCGCAAACCGGAAAATCATTGTGCTTTGATTGGTTTTCCACCTTGCGGTAATTGTTTTTGTTTCCTTTGCTTGTCTTTCCAAGCCTCTCCCCTCCATACAGGAATATATATTGGAAAATCCATTCGCATCCTTCATACTTATTGGTTAACAGTCTGTTAAGGTGAACTTTCATGGTGTGTAGAGTTCACGTGGCATTCACCGTAAGTGCTATGAGAATACCGATTAGGGATGATTACAGTTGAAAGAAGGCTGAAAGATGAATTAGTACATCATACACAGTAACAAATTGTATTTCAAGAGCTTATAAAATACCCTGAAGGATGAACATGTTTTTGAAAACTTGCAGTATAAGTCCATTGGAGATATGAAATGTAAAAGAAACCAATACCACAATAATCTTTTTAATTGCAGTTTATGGGATATTTTTATTCATATAACGTTTGGTATTACCCATCATAATACTTATTTTTGCATGACAAGTTCTTCATAAAAACAAAATATCAATACAACCATGCAACAATTTTACAAATATCTAATTCTCGCGCTTCTGATACTGCACGTATCTTCCATAAAAAGTAAAACAGCGTCCTTATGGGTGGGAGAATCTACAACCTTTGTCACAGACAAAATCGAAACGCCCATTGGATGGGACAATATCATTACCTCGGGATTTGTATGGAATATACCTGAGAGTACAAAGCAATACATCAGTATGGGCACATCAGCTATGAACTGGAATACCGTAACACTTAACAAGTTTTTCACAGGAAGCAAGTACATCACCTGTACCATTTATTACCAAGGAGTTCGGATAAGGCACGGAACTCAGGAATTTTCCGATCTAAGAAATAAAGAACAAAGGTTTTACGTCAAATGCAATACCGTAGACATAGAACTATATCCAGTCTCAATGGATTTGAATATAGGAGACTCGCAGAACATCCAATACAGACTTACCCCAACATCGAGTACTCCTCCTACCACTGTTACCTTTTTTTCCAGTAACCCCCAAGTAGCCGAAGTTGATTTTAAAGGAAACGTATATGCCAAAGGCATAGGTTCGGCCACCATTACAGCAAAGACTAACTTTGAGACTTCAGCTACTTGTGAAGTCAAAGTCAATCCTGTACAAGCCACTTCTATTCAAATAGAACCAATGTCCATAAAAATGCACATAGGCGAATCTGAAAAACTAAAAGCAACAGTACTTCCAACTCATACAAGTGATAAATCAATAGCGTGGACTTCTAGTGACGAAAATATCGTCTCTGTAGATCCTGAAGGAAAAATCACAGCCAAATCTCAAGGGCATGCCCAAATCTTGGCATCCACATTAGACGGCTCTGAATTAAGTGCATATTGCGATGTTACCGTTGAAGCACTAGCAGAAACTATCACACTGAATACATCCTCAAAGAAAATAGGTATTGGAGAATCATTTATCCTTATAGCCCATGTTCTTCCCGAAGGAGCACCTTCCGATGTTTTATGGAAATCCTCTAATCCATCTGTAGCCTACGTTGACAAAAACGGGAAAGTTGAAGGCTTCGAGACGGGAACAGTTGTAATTACTGCAACAACCACAGATGGCACCAATCTTTCAGCCTCTTGCGAGGTTTCTGTCATCAGATATGTTACTTCCATCACCTTGAATGAAAACAATCTAACAATGAATGTAGGAGAACAGAAAACCATAACGGCCACAGTCAATCCATCTGATGCAACAGAGCAAAATCTATCTTGGCAATCAATGGATAAGGATATTGTCAATGTAAACAACGGAAGAGTAGCCGCATTAAAAAACGGTGTCGTATCAGTCATTGTTTCCGCAACGGACGGCTCAAACATTCAAGCAATTTGCACTATCACAGTAGAAACCCCTGTTTCATCTATTAACCTAAACTACCAAAAACTAGATATGTACATTGGTGACTTTAAACCACTTCAGGCCACGATCCTTCCGGAAAACGCAACCCATAAAGATTTGGTCTGGGAATCTTCAGACCCTACAATCGCCGATGTTCAAAATGGAATTGTATTGGCCTACAAAGAAGGAACAGCTCTTATCACAGCATCTGCCACAGATAAATCAGGAACGACCACATCATGTAGAGTTACTGTCTCTAAGCCTTCAAATATAAAAACGTCCCCCTTATCTCCTCCCTATGTTTTTACAAAGAATAATATGATTATCATAGAAAATGTTCCTTATAATACTGTTTGCAAAGTCTATCAAATCAACGGTATGCAAATGTATAACACATACAGTAAAGGAGAACGTATTTCATTTAGCACGAATTCAAATGGAATTTATATCGTAATCATAGGAACAAAAGTATATAAGGTTCTTGTTAACGACATTTTATAATAAATAAAAACAGACTAAATTACGAGGAAAGATGCAAAATCGTATCTTTCCCCATAATTCTTTTTATGTAATATTGTACCCAAAACTCTTTATCACAAAAGTATTATCTTCAGTTTGTTTGCCTCCGGCATGTCCGAACTGTTGCCGTACATGATTTCGTACTCGCCGGGAACCACACGCATCGTGTTCGTGGACGTGTCGAAAAACTCGAAAGCTTCGGACGGAAGGTCGATGGAAACCCTACGGCTCTCGCCCGCCTTCAGTTCCACACGGCGGAAACCGCGAAGGCTCTTCAACGGACCCTCCGTATCGCCCACCTTACGGACGTAAACCTGAACCACCTCGGCACCGTCGCGCTTGCCCGTGTTCTTCACCTGGGCCGTGAACTTCACGCCCTCGCCCGCCTCCACGGAAGACTTGCTCAAACGGCCTTTGGAGATGTCGAACGTGGTATAACTCAAGCCATAGCCGAAGGGGAAGAGCGGTTTATCCGTCATGTAACGGTAAGTGCGACCCTTCATGCTGTAATCTTCAAAGTCGGGAAGCTGCTCCGTGTTCTTGTAGAACGTCACGGGCAACTTGCCACTGGGATTGAAATCACCGAACAGCACGTCGGCCACGGCCAAACCTCCGGCCTGACCCGGATACCAGGCCTGCAAGATAGCATCACACGATTCCAATTCCGGAACCAAGGCCATGGCGGACCCCGAACAGTTGACGAACACCACTTTCTTGCCTGCCGCCTTCAACGCCTTCAGGATGTCGCGCTGCACCTGGGGCAGCTCGATCGAAGTGCGGTCGCCTCCGGCAAAACCCGGGCAATATACAAAATACTTGTCTTCCCCTTCCAAATTGGGAGATATACCACCAACAAAGATAATCGTTTCAGCATCCTTTACACGTTCGACCACTTCGGTTGGAGGAATCTGCCGGTGCACTCCGATGTCAAACTTCAGCAATGCCTCGGCACCGGCCTGCATGTATTCAATTTTAATTTCATAATCCTTTCCGGCAACAGCCTCTAATGTATATTCCCGTTTTGCACTAGAGTGTTCCCCCCAATAATCAATAACTTTCTCACCGTTCACATACACGCGGTAGCCGTCATCCCCTTCTATGGCCAACGTATACTTGTCCGAAACTTCCGGACGGAAAGTACCCTCATATACCGCCGTGAAGTTTTCCAATCCCACTCCAGACGTAAACACCGTATGGCCCCCATTGCTCAAACTGATAGGAGACGGCAACTCTTGGGTGGCCGCAACCTCCCCCCGCATCTCCATATTATTCCAATACTTTGCTTTCATGCCGGGCCGACCGTCATGGGATACCTTATTATAATAGGAATCAAACACATGGTTGTCCAACAGCTCGCAACCTTTCTCGTACGGCACATTGCCAACCTCCATACGGATACCCTCCAGAATGGTATAGGTATGTGCCGGCACTCCCTTGTAATTTCCCCATTGCATGACGGAATCCACGGCATTCGGCCCCATCACGGCAATCTTTCCGACGTCGCCCTTGTCTAACGGCAGGATACCGTTGTTATGCAACAGCACCATGGACTTGCGCGTAACGTCCAACGCCATTTGGCGGTGCATATCACAATCCACTGTATCGATGCTGATACGGCTCCAAGGTACAAGTGCATCGTCGTCCATCTCGCCCAAAGCAAAACGGGCTTCCAACAGGCGGCGAAGGCCGGTGTCGATGCGATGTTCCGTAATCAACCCTCTTTCTACCGCCTCATCCAAATGGGCATATTCCACGCCACATTCCAGATCCGTCCCGTTGATGACGGCTGAAGCACTGGAGGTTGCTGCATCCGGATGGGTCTCATGGCGACCCTGATAAAAGAAATCGCTGATGGCTCCGCAATCGCTCACCACCAAATGCTTATACCCCCATTCGTCCCGTAATATCTGCGTGAGCAACCGGTTGCTTCCACAACAAGGTTCCCCTTCAAACCGTTGATAGGCACACATGACTTCTTTCACATCCGCCTCTTGCACCAACGCCTTGAAAGCCGGAAGATACGTTTCCCATAAATCACGCGGTTCCAGATTTTCCACATCGAAAGAATGGCGCTTGGCCTCGGGACCGCTGTGCACAGCATAATGCTTGGCACAGGCATGCGTCTTGTCATACTTGGCATCAGCCGGCCCTTGCATGCCACGGACTACCGCCACACCCATACGGGCAGTCAGGTAAGGATCCTCACCCCAAGTTTCCTGTCCTCTTCCCCAACGCGGGTCGCGGAAAATGTTCACGTTTGGATTCCAAAACGTCAGTCCTTCGTTGCCCCGTCCGTAACGGCCATGGCGACGGGCATCATGGAATTTGGCACGCCCCTCATCACTCACCGTCACATAAATATCTTCTATCAGCTTGTCGTCGAACACGGAAGCCATCCCCATCGTAATGGGATAAACCGTAGCCAAACCGTTACGGGCCACCCCGTGCAACGCCTCGCTCCACCAATTATAAGGCTTGATGCCCAAACGCTCCACGCCGGGAGACTGGTTTTGCATCAACGAGATTTTCTCTTTCAACGTCAACTGCTTCAACAAATCGTCCGCACGTTCCTGCGGCGACAAATCAGGATTTTTGTAAGGCTTGTCCTGCGCCCATCCATCGAATACCAAAACACAGCCCAAACATAACACAACTAGTTTTCTTCTCATATTCCACTTTTTATGATTTTAAAATAAACACCTAACGGAATAGCAAATTTGAGTAAAGCGTAGCGAACAGACTGAAAAAGCGTTCGTTACGCTATATTTTTCTCTTGTTCAAAAGCCAAGAAGAGACAGAATATGGACAAACGCAGCAAAAGTTCAGTTACTTTATCATTACCCGTGCGATGATGCAAATTTCTTGCGAAACCTAAATTTTGCATCGTTTGGCGTTATGTGTCGTATCTGTCGGTAACTCACTATGAATTAATTTTGTAACCAAAAAAAAGTGAGTTATGAGAAGTACATTTAAGGTATTGTTCTACGTGAAGAAAGGCAGTGAGAAACCCAACGGCAACCTGCCTTTGATGTGTCGCATTACGGTGGACGGAGAGATTAAGCAGTTCAGTTGCAAGATGGATGTTCCCTTGCGCCTGTGGGACGTGAAGAACAACCGTGCTTCGGGTAAGAGTGCCGAAGCGCAAAGAATCAACCGTGCCGTTGACAAAATCAGAGTGGAGATAAACCGCCGTTATCAAGAGTTGATGCAGACGGACGGTTATGTCACTGCTGCCAAGTTGAAAGATGCCTATCTCGGCATCGGTATCAAACAGGAAACCTTGCTAAAACTGTTTGAACAACACAACAGCGAATTTGCCAAGAAAGTGGGACACAGCAGGGCAAAAGGAACATTCCGACGTTATGTTACCGTCTGCAAGCACATCCGTGAGTTCCTACCCCATACCTACAAGCGTGAAGATATTCCGTTAAAAGAGTTGAACCTCTCGTTCATCAACGACTTCGAGTATTTCCTGCGTACTGAGAAAAAATGCCGCACCAATACCATTTGGGGCTACATGATTGTGCTGAAACACATTATTTCCATAGCGAGGAATGACGGTCGTCTGCCGTTCAATCCCTTTGCAGGGTACATCAACTCTCCCGAAAGCGTGGACAGAGGGTATATTACGAGAGAGGAGATACACACAATGATGAACACCGATATGCCCGACAAGACACACGAGCTTGTCAGGGATTTATTTCTGTTCTCCACCTTTACAGGTTTGGCATATTCCGATGTCAAGAACCTTACGGAAGACAACCTGCAAACATTCTTTGACGGAAATCTGTGGATTATCACCCGAAGAAAGAAAACTAACACGGAATCCAATATCCGATTGTTGGATGTTCCCCGAAAGATAATAGAGAAGTACAGGGGTATGACAAGAGATAATAAAGTATTCCCCATGCCGAGTAACACGACTTGCAACAAGAAGCTGAAAGCCATTGCCAAGTTGTGCGGTATAAAAGTCCACTTGACCTATCATGTAGCAAGACATTCGGCAGCGACCACTGTGCTGTTATCCAACGGAGTACCCATTGAAACCGTCAGCCGACTTTTGGGACATACCAACATAAAAACGACCCAAATTTACGCAAAAATCACAGCCCAAAAGATTAGTCAGGATATGGAAACATTGTCGCACAAACTGGAGGATATGGAAAAGAACATTTGCAATGCCATTCAGTAACCCTTAAATCAAACGATAATGAAAGAGGAAAGAAACATCATAACAATGAACGAGTTCGGCAATGTAGTTATGCCGAAAGATATACAGGCAACCGCCATGAGTGAGTGGGAGCTTTGCGAGTTGTTCAATGTAACCGCCCCGACTATCAGGGCAGGGATAAAGACACTCTGCAAGAACGGCATTCTGAATGAGTGTGAGATAAGGCATACCATCCGACTGTCCGACAAGTGCAGCATGGAGGTTTACAGCCTTGAAACGATAATCGCCCTTGCGTTCCGTATCGGCACATACAGTGCGAAGCAGGTGCGCAATGCCGTTCTTGAAAGACTGTACTTGCGAAAAGAGAAAACAAGCATCTTCTTTTCGCTGAACACCAACGGCATAGCCAAAGCCGAATACTTCTCGTAGCTGAATTGGTTGCACGACTGACGGAATCCATTCATTCAGTCACGAATAGAGTAATCAAGCCAGCGTGTCAGCATATAATCTGACCGACATATCAACAGGAACTCCAATTTTTTCTCCCGAAAAGCGTAATCCCCACATTCGTTTTTTGGGAGTTTTTTCGTCTGTCCTGCCCGACTTCCGTTCCAAACCATTGAAAGTTTTTTCTTCGGGGGGGCTATTTGTCACCGTTCTGCCGCGTTTTGCGTAACAACTTATCCGATAAATGCTTATACTTTTGTAGCTGGTATTTTTCAAACTTAAAACCATTTGATTATGTCAGCTAACAAACAACAAGACAGCCACAGACCGCCATCGGATGGTGGCATGGCAAAGGAGGAATTCATCCGAGTGGGGACTACGCTTTACAAGATTGTGGAGCAGCCCAAACTGAACGGAGGGTATGTAAGGAAACGCATAGCATGGAACAACGAAACCCTGCGCCAAGACTACGGCAAGGACTACATCGGCAGCGTTCCCAAGTATGACGGCTTCTGCACCGTACCCGAACACATCGGCTACCATCCCGTGGTCGGCAAGTTCCTTAACCTCTATGAACCGATAGACCACCAACCTAAAGAGGGCGATTTCTCGCATATCCAATCTTTGGTAGGTCACATCTTCGGGGAGCAATACGAGTTGGGCATGGACTACCTACAACTGCTCTACTTGTACCCCATTCAAAAGCTGCCTATCCTGCTGTTGGTATCAGAGGAACGCAACACAGGCAAAAGCACATTTCTGAATTTTCTAAAACTCCTATTTCAGAACAATGTAACCTTTAACACCAACGAGGATTTCCGTAGCCAATTCAATTCCGACTGGGCCGGCAAACTGCTTATCGTGGTGGACGAGGTGCTGCTCAACCGTAGGGAGGACAGCGAGCGGTTGAAGAACCTAAGCACCACACTTTCCTACAAGGTGGAAGCCAAAGGCAAAGACCGTGACGAGATAGCGTTTTTCGCCAAGTTCGTGCTATGCTCCAACAACGAGTACTTGCCTGTAATCATTGATGCAGGGGAAACACGCTATTGGGTACGCAAGATAGACCGCTTGCAGTCTGATGATACCGACTTCCTGCAAAAGCTGAAAGCGGAGATACCCGCCTTTCTTCATTTCCTGCAACACAGAACACTATCCACCGAAAAGGAAAGCCGTATGTGGTTTGCTCCATCGCTGTTGCATACCGAAGCCTTGCAGAAGATAATCCGCAGCAACCGTAACCGACTGGAGATAGAGATGCACGAGCTGATACTTGACATCATGGATAGTGTCGGCACGGACACATTCTCGTTCTGCTACAACGACATTCTTCTGTTGCTGGTACACTCGCAGGTAAAAGTGGAGAAGCACCAAGTCCGAAAGGTGTTGCAGGAGTGTTGGAAACTTACGCCTGCACCCAACGGACTGACCTATACCACCTACCAATTCAACTACAATCGGGAGTGTCGGTATGAGCCTGTAAAACGGGTCGGTCGTTTCTATTCTGTCACGAGGGAACAACTTGAATCCCTGTAATATCATTCTTTTTTTTGTTGAATTGATGAATAAGGATATAACTATGCTGACAATAAACAATATACACTCTCAACAAAATCTCAACAATCGAAAAGAGAAGTTGAGAGAGGAACAGCACCCGATTGTTGATTTCTCTTTTGGCGAGTGGTTTGTTGAGAAGATGTTGAGCAAATATCTTTCTGTAAATAAATGTGTTATATAAGCCATTCAACAAATCAACGTTTTTACAATCATCATCAAATCTATAGAATATCATGAACATACAAGAAGTTAAACAAATCAGAATCGCAGACTATCTGCAAAGTTTGGGTTACACGCCCGTCAAGCAACAGGGCAGCAGCTTTTGGTACAAATCACCGCTGAGAGAGGAAACGGACGCATCTTTCAAGGTAAACACAGAACTCAACAAATGGTACGATTTTGGACTTGGCAAGGGCGGTAACATCATCGCATTGGCAGCGGAACTCTACCATACGGAAGATGTAACCTGCCTGTTGAAGCGCATAGAGGAACGGACACCATACATCCGCCCTGCATCGTTTTCTTTTGGCAAGCAGCAATCCGACAACCGCACTTATCGGGTATTAAGAGTTGGCGAGCTGTCATCACCTGCGCTCATTGCCTATCTGCAAGAAAGGGGGATAGACATTGAACTCGCCAAAAGGGAGTGTAAGGAACTGCGGTTTGAGAATGCCGACAAACCCTATTTCGCCATCGGCTTCCCGAATATGGCAAGAGGGTATGAAGTGCGTAATAGATACTTCAAGGGATGTGTCGCCCCGAAGGACATCACCCATATCCGACAGCAAAAAGAGCCACGAACCGTCTGTTATCTTTTCGAGGGCTTCATGGATTATCTCTCGTTCCTGACCATCCGAGTAAAGAACAATCCGCAACACCCACGATTGAATGCACAGGATTACGTCATTCTCAACTCCGTTTCCAACCTCTCGAAAGCGGAAAGCATATTGGCAACCTATACCCGAATCGGCTGTTTCCTTGACAATGACACAGCAGGACGGAACGCATACGCCAACCTGCAACGGATGTTGGGTGACCGCTTGCAGGATATGTCGGTTCACTATGCAGGGTATAATGACTTGAACGAGTACCTGTGCAAAAAACTCTTGTCCCAATCGACAGAGCCGATAAAGGAGGAGAAGCAAGTACAATCCGCAAGGCGGATGATGCAGCCACCGAAAAAGAAAGGGCTGAAAATATAGAGGGGAACAGGTTCGCTTTCCCAAGGGTATTTAGACAGAAATACCATAGCTCAATAGGGCGTTTTCTTCACGCATTACACGGTAATGCTAAAAACTCCCTATCGAGCCAAAGGGAAATCCCTTTGGAAACCCTGAGAGCCAATGCCACAGGCAGAGAATACACTCATAACAATAACCGTAAAAATCAAACTACATGGGATATTTTTCATTGGACATAAAGAAAGCAAAAGGTTCATCGGACACCGTACAATCCGACCATATAGAGAGAAGAATCATACCTAAAAACGCAGACCCGACAAGAACGCATCTGAACAGGGTACTTATAGAATACCCCGATGGCGTTCATGGCAGGGATGAAGCGATTGCCCACAGGCTGAACACGGCAGGCATCAAGCGGAAGATTACACATGACCAAGTCCGTGTAGTCCGAGTGGTTCTGTCGGGAACACATGAGGACATGATGGACATACAGGAAAACGGAAGACTTGACGAATGGTGCAGCGACAGCATCCAATGGCTGCAAGCCACATTCGGCAGGGAGAACGTGGTTGCCGCCCATCTTCACATGGACGAGAAGACACCGCATATCCATGCAGCCATTGTTCCCATCGTGACAGGTGAAAGGCGCAAAGCCAAGAAAGAGCAGGAAGACGGCAAACGGAAGTATCACAAGAAAGCAAATACCGTCCGTTTGTGTGCCGATGACCTGTTCAACCGTCAGACCTTGATTGCGTACCACGACAATTATGCAAGGGTTATGGCTAAATACGGATTACAGCGAGGTGTGCGAGGTTCCGAAGCACGGCACACCACCACGACACAGTATTATCGGGACATACAGAAAAAGAACGCTGCCCTTGATGCAGAAAACAAGCGGTTACAGGAGCAGAAAACCGAAACCGAACAGGAACTCAGACAAGCCAAGAAAGAGGTACAGACCGAGAAACTGAAAGGTGCAGCCACCACCGCAGCGACCAACATAGCTGAAAGTGTCGGTTCTCTTTTCGGGAGCAACAAGGTCAAGACTTTGGAAAGGGAGAACACCGCCCTGTATCGGGAAGTTGCCACCCATGAGGAAACCATTGAGATACTGCAAAACCGCATACACACGATGCAAACCGAGCACAACCGCCAGTTGTTGGAAATACAGCAGAATCACCGTAAGGAGATGGCGGAAAAAAGTGTCAGACACAAAGATGAAGTATCAGGTTTGAAACGCATTATCGAAAAGCTGTGTGCATGGTTTCCTATGGCAAAGGAAATTATGAGAATAGAGAGCCTGTGCCGCCTTGTCGGGTTCAATGAAAGGCAGACCACGACATTGACTTATGGTAAGCCTTTGATATACGAGGGCAAACTTTATTCGGAGGAACATAATCGGAGTTTTACGACAGAAAGAGCAGGCTTTCAAGTGGTGAAAGACCCTGCGGACAAGTCTAAACTGACACTCGTAATCAACCGCCAGCCCATAGGCGAATGGTTCAGGGAACAGTTCGACAGGCTACGGCAGAGCATACGACAGCCAATTCAACCACAAAGGAAAAGTAGAGGAATTACATAAGTAGTTAAAACAGATTGCAATAAGCCTCCGATAATCGTATTTCCCTATCAGAGGCTTATTGCTGTTTAGATTTAGTTACGTTTCATAAATCATGATTTTTGTTTTTGATTGTCGACCTTTCTAAGTTGTGGAAGACATAAGGCTATTATAGCGAGAAGCAGAATAGCCATACCTGAGAACAAAAACCAACGGTTTACCCCGATTTGGTCTGCAAATGCACCCGACACTACCAACCCAAGCGGCATGGCAAACGACATGATGCTGCCAAGAAGTCCGAAAACACGCCCTAAATACTCGGGTTGTATCTGTTCTTGAAATAGCGCGGTCTGTACTCCATTATAGAATGGGGCAGAAAAGCCCATCAACGTACAACATATCGCAAATATCATAAAACCATTGGTTGGTAGCAAGCCGGAAACAGTCAATGACACTCCCACAAGAAAGATAGAGCCGATGATATTTGCCATGCGCTTTTTGAAACCTCCCCATGCGCCCAATAGAAGTCCGCCCAACAACATACCAACTGCAAAAACAATTTCCACCACGGAAGCATGCAAGGTACTTCCCTCGAAATAATTCATACTCATCAGCGGAAATAGCGCATTGATTGGCATATAAATGAACATATTGATTGCTCCTATCCAAAGCAATGTGAAAAGAGCTTTATTTTGTCGTATTGCGTTATAGCCAATGCGCAGTTCGGTGAAAAAGTTTTCTTGCTGCAGCGCTTCAATCGGTTGTTTTGGGATGTGAACCATTGCAACAGTGATACAGGCAATTATTGCTCCGAATACGTCAAGGGCAACCGCAGAATTCAACCCCCATTTTGCATAGAGAAAAGCGGCAATTGCCGGACTTAGGATGAAACTTGCCGATTGGATGGACTGGGTGTAGCCGGCACATTTGACTAACTGTTCTTCAGGCACTAAAAGAGGTGTTACCGCACTTAACGCAGGGGAATGGAATGCAGTGCCAACGCTTCTAATGAAGAGGATGAGCATTACTATCCATACAGGTAGTTCCGCTGACAGGGAAATTACGGTAAGTACCAGTCCAGCACAAGCTATGATGACATCTGCACCAATCATGACCATTTTCCGGTTCCAGCGGTCAACAAGTACTCCGATTGCAGAACCTAAAACCGCTTGAGGTAGAAACCCAACCAAGGTCGCCATTGACAACACCATCGCAGACCCTGTTGTATTTGTCAGATGCCAGATGATGGCCATTTGAAGAACCCCACTTGTTATCAGGGACACAGCTTGCCCCGCCCATATTGTATAGAAATCTTGTTTCCAATTTCTGATTTTTTCCATTTGAATTTTTCCTTTTATCTTTTGAATGTTTCTTGATTTTATAGCACAAAAAATCTCTCGACAAGCCTGAAATAGCATGCCGGATTACAAAGACAATGACATTCAAATCGAATTAATTAGATTTGAATGTGGAAAAATTACCAAGGTTTATGATATGCAATATTAACGGTGTTTTTACCTGTTAATATTGTACAATTGTTCATAATCATATTGAAAACCACTATATATGTTGCGACTTATCTTAATTGGGATGGTATTATATGCACACCGAATCCGCTGCAAAGTTACAATAAATTATTCGATTTTTGCACTAACTAAAGTAAAGAATTTCAATGCTTCCTGAATTTTGCCTTTCCTTTTTTATCCAAATCTGCAAAAAATAACGGCATAAGCAAATAGGTATATATCGAAAGGCAAAAAATGGCGAATACTGTTTGTATTGGATACTATATCAAAGATTTGTCGTATCTTTGCACCTGAAAGAGTTATTTGATAGTAAAACACCGCAAAACGCTGAAAATCGCACGGTTTCCTAGTCGTTACCATTACTTTTCAGATACTCCGTTAAATGTTTATTCATCAAACGGTTAGACGAAACCGTTCAGAATTTAAAATACATTCATCCAACCAAACGGACAATGAATGGCATGCATCCTCCACATAAGGAAAACCGTCATGCAGCCCCCAACCATGCCAATAAGAAGGATAGGCATGCAGAGCCGCCGGTACCCCCTTTTCCAATAAAGCCTTATAATAATTCAAAGCATTCAAGGACGAAACCACCCCATCCTGTCCTCCCAAAAGGAGTATGGCCGGAGGCGTAGTCTTATCCACCTGTTTTTCGCAACTGTAAAAATCCACCGTCTCGGGAGAAGGATGCATCCCCAAAAAACGTTCTCGTGAACCTTTATCGGTATAAGCCTCATCCATAGTAATAACCGGATAAAACAAGACCTGAAACTCCGGCAGAACCCCGAATTCCGGATGAGTGGCCATCACTGCGGCCAAATGCCCGCCGGCAGAAAAGCCCATAATACCCATTTGTGCCGTATCACAACGCCACTCCAAAGCATTTCGTTTAATCAAGTCGAACATCTTGCGAACATCGGCAATCGGCCGCCTGCAATCACCTTCGGGAAAACGGTAATGAAGAACAAACAAAGCTATCCCTTTTTTATTAAAGAAGGATGCCCAGTCATATCCACCCTGACGGAAAACCAATCCCCCGTATCCACCTCCGGGCAATGCTACAACAGAACATCCTGTACGTAAAGAATCGGCAGGCATAAAACACCGGGCAAAAGGAGGATTTCCTTCAAAACAAACATCATAGCTATCCACCGGATAAACTTCCCCGCTATTTACATCCACATCAAAACAACTTTGGGAAACGGTTATCACCGGCATCCCGCAAATAAAAAGAACAAATAATATGTACCGGACAGAATTCTTCATCTTATTCAATCTTTAATGTGACCGTTCCTGACTTCAAACGTTCGCCAGTTGCAATAACCTTAACTTCTCCCAGCTCTGTACCAGATTCTACCACAGCCACCAATTTTCCCCCGAATGTACGCATGTAATTGGAAGAGAAGGAAGTCAAATCCGTGGCATCACCATTACACAAGGCCCTCAGCCTTCCGCCTCCTTCCACTCTGAAAAAGAGCATGGATGCATCCCGCGGACACAAATTACCCTCTTTATCCAAAACCTCCACCGTGATAAATGCCAGATCATCGGCACCTGCCTTAATCCGGCTCCGGTCGGCTGTCAAACGAATCCGGCATGGTTCTCCGGCCGTCCTTACCACACGTTCTTCACACGGTTCACCCGATTCGTCATAAGCTACCACCTTTATTTCGCCCGGTTCATATTTCACATCTTCCCAAACCATACGATAACGGGTAAATTTCCCTGAAGCGTCTTTTGTGCGGATACCATGGCCCACCCCGTTGACAAACAATTCCACTTTGGGATAATTGGTGTAACATTGCACAGGAACAGGCATGCCCATCCGGTCCGGCCATGTCCAATGGGGACTCACATGCAGCACCGGCTCATCGCTCCACACGCTTTTATATAGATAAAACCGGTCCTTTTTCAACCCGGCCAAGTCTATAATACCAAAATACGAACTTCGCGAGGGGGCACCTTCACCATAAGGGGAAGGCTCGCCCAAATAATCAAAACCAGTCCAAACAAATTCTCCCAGAAGAAATTCATGGTCATCCTGCTGCGCAAATTCCGTATCGGGCGCACTTCCCCAAGGTACATAATCCATATCGTAACCGGATACCTGATAGTCATGGTACCAAGGAGTCCAATTGTCTTTCATGGGGAACTTGTACACCCCACGGGAACTGACCGCAGAACTGGTTTCGCTACCATATAAAATATAATCCGGATGCTCATCATGTTGTTTCGCATAATCAAAATGCTTGTAATTGAACCCCACCAAATCCACGGCATCTGCCAAACCATTCTCAATGGCTTTCCAATGGTTGTTGAAACCGGCCGTGGACGGACGGGTCGGATCTTCACGACGGACAATATCGGCCAAGAAACGAGCCGTCTCACCTCCGTTCCCCATATCCTGCTCACGAACTTCATTTCCTATACTCCACATGATAACGCAAGGATGGTTCCTATCCCGATGAATCAAATCCACCAAGTCCCTTTCCGCCCACTCATCGAAGAACCTATGGTATCCATTCTTACACTTTCCATTTCTCCATTCGTCAAAAGCCTCGACCTGTACCATAAACCCCATCTCATCACATAAATCCAACAACTCCACAGCCGGAGGATTATGGCTGGTACGGATGGCATTGCATCCCATGTCCTTCAGCATTTCCAACTGGCGTTCTATCGCCCTCTTGTTCACAGCCGCACCTAACGGCCCTAAATCATGATGCAGGCATACGCCTTTTAACTTCAGAGATTCTCCATTCAAGAAGAATCCTTTGTCTTTATCAAAATCCAACGTCCGGAACCCGAAACGGGTAGACACGCTGTCACGCAACAGCCCATCTGCATATACGCGGGTAATGGCTGTATACAGAACCGGATTCCGAGGAGACCATAATAACGGGCGGACAACCTTGCATGACTGTTTAAAGTCTGCATCACCGTCCACCTTTCCATTTGAAACAGCATGGGCCACCCTTATCCCTTGAGGATCATACAAATCTGTTTCCAATCTTATACTTTTGGCCTTTCCATGATTCTCGACCGTAGTGCCAACCTCCACCCTACCATGCTTCGACGTAATCTCCGGCGTTGTCACACATGTCCCCCAATGCGCCACATGCACTTCATCCAACTCCACCAACCTAACAGGCCTGTAAATACCTGCCCCCGTATAGAAACGAGACATAAAAGGCTTATTTTCCACCTTGACCAAAAGAATATTCTCCCGATTAAAATCATAATAAGGAGTCAAATCCAACGAAAACGAGGAATAGCCATAAGGACGGCCTCCCACGAACGTACCATTCAAAAAGACCTGTGCATTGCTCATTACCCCGTCAAACTCCACATAAACCCGTTTTCCCGGCTTTTTGAAAGATACCAACTTCCGACGATACCATCCTGTCCCGGAAGAGGGCAAGGCACCTGTGCGGCCGGTATACAATTTGGCTTCCGTATCGCCATTCTCTATAATCCGGTCAAATTGCAAATCCTGATTCAAATCGAAAGAGCCGACTATGGCCCAATCGTGCGGAACGCGCACAGAATCCCAAAGTTCTCCTCCACGAACCAAGGCTTCGTCTATTGACAAATCCTTCTTTACAAACTCCCATCCATCAGAAAGCAGTTCCACCTTACGAGATTGTGGAAAAGCCTGCATGGAAAGGAGCGACAAGATAAAAAGACATTTTATTCCCATAATCCTCATATCTATGCAGACATCCATTTTAGAGTTCAACTTCATTTTGGAATTTGATATCTTCGGAAGAAGCTCCCACCATAAAGGTATATTCTCCCTTAGGAGTGACAAACTTGCGCTCCTGCTCATCCCAATAACGCAAATCCTTCTTCGGTATACCGACCGTCACTTTGGACGTTTTACCTTTCTTTATATGTACCCGTTTAAAACCATGCAACTGCTTAAGCGGCATGTATGTGCCGGTTTCGGGATACTTCACGTAGACTTGTGCCACCTCATCGCCATCGTACTTCCCAGTATTGGAAACTTCAAAGCTGACCTTCACCGTATCTTGCTCCACATTCACCCCCTTGCCCTTGTAGCGGAACTTGGTATAACTCAAACCGTAACCGAACTCATACAAAGGTTGGCCCTCAAAATACTGGTAGGTACGGCCCTTCACGGAATAATTGTCAAAAGCCGGAATCTCATCCAAAGAATTATAATAGGTGAGAGGCAAACGGCCGCCCGGGTTATAATCACCGAATAAAACCTCTGCCACAGCATTTCCGCCCTGCTCACCGGGGTACCATGCGTTGAGAATGGCCGGGACATTCTCGTCCATCCAGTTTACGGCCAGGGAACTTCCGGCCACCAATACCACCACCGTGTTCGGATTGACCTTATAAAGTTCCTTGATAAACTCCTGTTGGTCTATCGGCAGTTCCAAAGTGAAACGGTCCTGTCCCTCTCGTTCTATGGACTTATTGATGCCCAACACAGCCACCGTCACATCGCACTCTGCCGCTACCTTACCGGCATCGCCATAACGAGCCAATACGTTTTGCGAACCGGCCGAAGGAGCTTTCCAATACAATCCGGCAAAACAGTCCCCGCCATTGTCAAAGTACTCCACGCGCAAATCGTATGTTTTTCCGGCCTCCAACTTTATCATGGCTTCATCCATCTGCACGCTATGCTCGGTCCAAGCGTCTATCACCTTCTTGCCGTCTACATACACCCGGCAACCGTCGTCCGACTTCATCCCCAACGTGTACACTCCTGACACGATAGGTTTCAACTGTCCCGTCCACCGGATAGACATAGGTGCTTCAGGTTGGAAACGGTCGGGCTTGTGCACCGGGTCATAAAGCAACTCTTCTTCCATCCGGACAGAAGCCTCACCGGACAAGCTATTGTTCCGGTAATATTCCACTTTCAAGCCCTCGGGGAAATAGGTTTTCGTCACCGGTTCAAAATCTTCGCTAGCGGAAACCCAAGGAGCATAAGCGACCTTGAAACCGTATTCTTCCGCATACTGCTTGATTCCGTCGAGAATCGTCACCGGCTCATTCTTCGGCGTACCGCTGTAATCCCCGAACTCGCAATGTCCCGCACTGATGCCTACAACAGCTATGGATTTTACCTTTTTGGGATTCAACGGTAAAAAGTTATCTTTGTTTTTCAGCAACACCATACTTTGACGTGCTGCCTCCAAAGCCAAATCCTGATGGGCCTTGCAGCCTACCACGGACGGTTCTATCTGGTTATATGGGTTCTGTGACGGGTCGTCAAACAATCCCAACATCATACGTCCCCGGAGAATCCGGTAAGCAGCGGAATCTATATCCGCTTCGCTCACCATATATTGCCGGTAAGCCTTCAACAGCCCTTCCCCATATACCTGATTACCACATTCCAAATCCAGCCCAGCTTTAATGGCCAACGTTGCGGCTGCCTCACGGGTCTTCACATAATGGTGCTTGGTAATCATCCATTCGGGTGCACTACAATCCGAAACAATATAACCATTAAATCCCCAATCTCCACGCAACACATTCTTTATCAAATAGGTGTTCACCGTACAAGGTACATCGTTCACGGCATTGTAGGCCATCATGATAGATTGCGCCTTTCCTTCCGTAATACAACGCTCGAAAGAAGGCAAGTAATACTCTCTCAAATCACGCTCCGACACCTTGGCATTGCAACTCGAACGGTTGTGCTCTTCATTGTTCACCGCAAAATGCTTCGGGGTGGAAACCGTCTTCAGATACCGGGGATGATTGCCTTGCAAACCTTTCACGAAAGCCACTCCGAGCACCCCGCTCAAGTAGGGATCTTCTCCGTACGTCTCCGGCGTACGCCCCCAACGGGGGTCACGAGCCATATTGACCGTGGGCGACCAGAAAGTCAGCAAATCACTTGCTCCGGCTATCTGCTTTTTCCCGTATTCCAATTCTTTCCATCGTCCGCGCGCCTCATCCGAGATGGCAGAAGATATGCGATACAATAACTCCGGATTCCACATGGCAGCCATACCTATGGCCTGCGGAAACACCGTGAAATCCCCAGGCCGCACGACTCCGTGCAAAGCTTCATTGCCATGATTGTACTTATCTATCCCCAAACGCCCGATGGCCGGGGCGTCATTGACCAACAAGGAAATCTTTTCTTCCACGGTCAAACGGGACAACAGATCCATGATACGCTCGTGTTGAGGCGCTTTCATATCTCTGAACAACTCAGTTCCTCCGCCTGTTTGCCCTGACAAAGGTAGGGCAAACAAGGCCATGGAACAGCCGACTACTTTCAATACATTCATACTTGACAGTTTAATAGATTATTGTGTTAAAGGTTTTAGGTTGTAATTTCAAAATCATCATCTTATCGCCACAGGCCAACCGTACATCGCGCTCGGTAGCTTCCCTGTTCATGCAAAACACAAGGGTTTCCCCATCCGGATTCCGGAAGGCCAACACGTCATTCCCCTTTTCCACTTTGAGCTTATGGGCACCCGGTTTCAAGAAATGGCTCAAATGTTTCAGCAAATAGAACTCCGGTGTATAGACAGCCTCCTTTGTAGAAGAAAGGACACGCACCAATGCGTTCTGTTTCCATCCCCACGAACTGGCTCCCTCATCCTGAAGCACCATATTAAAATACATATACGTATTCACGCCTCCGTCAAGATAAGTTTTAATCAAATCAAAGGTATGTTCGGCAGCCGCCCAATCGAAAGTACCGCTTCCACACTCGTTTTCCGTCTGCATCAACTGCATTTCAGGATATTTGTCATGTATCTCGCCCACAATGTCCTTGCCTTCCCACTGCAAACCGATGCCACGTACATAACGTGCCGCTGCCGTATCCTGCATCACGCAATCTAAATCAGCCATACGGTTGCAGTTGAACGTACCGAAATACAGTTCCACTTCCGGATGTTCTTGTGCAAAGAGCGGACCGAGATACCGGCCGATAAAGTTGGCCATTGAAGCGGGTGTCCAACTGCAATTCGGCCATTGGTTCTTGGTGTAAGGTTCGTTTTGGAACTGTAACAAAGAAATGTTTACTCCCTCCTTCCGATAGGCTTCCACAAACTTGGATTGATAAAGCGCGTATGCCTTCAGATACTCCGGCTGCTGAATGAGATGGTCGCCTTCCACCTCGTTCTCTTCCGTGAAGTCATTATGGTCTCCCGGTGCCGTAGCATAATGCCGGGTGGCTTTCATCCACACTGGCGGCGTCCAAGGCGAAGTCCATAACTTAAGCTCCGGATTCTGCTTTAACGCGGCCTTCACGTATGGAATCATCGCCTGCTTGTCACGCTCTATGGTGAAATGCCGCATTTCAAAGTCTCCGGCCGTATCATTGCATGTATAATAATCACGGGCAAAATCGTTAGCCCCCATAGGAATACGCCCGTATGCAAAATGTATCCCTTCCGGAGCAAACAAAGCCTGCATGACCTCCTCCCGTTTTCCATCCGGCAGCAACGCAAGGGCATCCCATCCAATCTCTCCGAAAGACCCGCCGAATCCGTCGAACGATTGTTCCTGTTCATCGGAAACCACAATGTCCTGCACTGTCCCATCCGCCGATTGCACTTCCACCACCGCTTGTTTCCAAATTTCCGTTTCAGACGTGGTATACACCTTTGCCTCTTGTGTGCAAGCCAAAAGCCCGTAACTTGCCCACAGACAAATCCCTAATCGATAATTCTTTTTCATTTCACTATTTCAGTTAACATTTACTCATTGTTTTTCATCTCCAAAGAAGGAGGTACGTCTTCCGCCCCACTCCCCCATTCCATGTTGCATCGGTTTCCCATGACAAACTCAAGTTTACCTCCATTGACGATGTCTTCATGGCTAAACCAAGGTTTTGTCCAAACCTTCCCATTCAACTTAGCCGACTGAATGTATTTGTTCTCTTCCGAACAGTTTCGGGCTATGATTTCCAGTGTCTTCCCATTGCTCAATTTCAGTTCTATGGAAGAGAAGAAAGGACTTCCGATATGATAAACCGGCAATCCGGGTGTTACCGGATAGAATCCCATCATGGAAAATACCACAAACGCAGAAAGACCTCCGCCGTCCTCATCGCCGGGCATCCCCATCAGGTCGTTGCGGAACCACTGATGTACCAACGAACGTATGCGATGCTGTGCCTTCCACGGAGCCCCGGCATAATTATATAAATAAGGTATATGCAAAGAAGGCTCGTTACCCATGGAATACTGCCCCACGTTACCCGTATGGTCGGGAAGCTGGGCATAAAACTCATACTTCGGCCGTCCTAACCACTCGTTGAAGGTGGCATCGAGATTCCGGACGAACGCCTTTTTTCCTCCCATCAGCTTCACCAAATCGCCTGCATTGTGCTGCACGTCCCAACGATATACCCAGGCATTGTTCTCGCCATAGTAATCCCGCGCCCCCATTCCTCCGGAGAAACGGTAGTCGAACGGTTCTATAAATCTGCCTTCTTTATCTTTGGGATGGAAAAATGAAGTTTGCGGATTAAACAGGTTACGGTAATTGTAAGAACAATCCAGATAATGTTTCGCCTCATGCTCCAAACCCAACGCGGCAGCCATGCGGGACAGGCACCATTGGTCGTAAGAGGTACCCAAGGTAACAGCCACCGCCTGCCGCTTTTCCCAAGAGTTTACTTCCGGCACGGTTTCCTTCTCGCCGGGACAGAGAGCCGGAATATATCCTTTCTCCATGTAGAAACTGTCCAACCACCCGGGAGCAGCGGAAGACCACGGTGCCAACGTTTTCCTCTCCACGCTGTTTTTAGCATACGCATACGCTTCCCGCAAATCGAAATCCCGGATACCCTTACACCATGCATCGGCCATGACCGACACACCGTGGTTACAATTCATTCGGCGCGAATCTCCCGTGATTTCCGGGAAATTCGGAAGGCAGTGCCGCCCGTCCGTCTCCGCCATCCTCAAAAAAGAACGAATCATATCCGTATGCTTAGGAGCATCAAGCAAAATACGCAGAGGATGTGCCGCACGGTAACTGTCCCAAACCCAGTCATCCGTATAATATGCGTGCCCGCCATCATCATGTACCTTGTTGTCATAGACGCTGAAATAACGTCCGTCCTCGCTTACGCAGACCGGACGCTCCAAACAACGGTACAAAGACGTGTAAAACACATGACGGTCGTTCTCCGTACCTCCAGAAATCCGAATCTTTCCCAACTCTTCATTCCATATACGACGGCCTTCTTCAGCCACCGTCTCCAACTCAAATCCCGGTATTTCTCTCTTCAGGTTCTTCTTGGCCTGCTCCACACTGATATACGATACGCCATAACGGACGTTCAAAGAAGACAAAGCAGGACTCCAGGACAGTGCCACACAAATGTCGTCTCCTTCCGCCTTCCGTTTTTCCCTGTTCCATTTTCCGTCACGGAACACACCGCTTTGCTCCGGCGTCACGTCCGTCTCCATATAAATGTACACTTTCAGGTTATTCCATATATTCTGATAACCGTAGACCGTGTTCCCCTCGACTGTCAATTCTCCATTTCCACCGTTCAGCACCAAATAAGGAACCGTATTCTGCCGCCGATAATCAAAATGATAAATGGCCGACTGGCGGGAAGGGGCAAAATCCACGTGCAACTGCTGGTCGCATAAATCCACCTTATAATAATAAGGCTTCACCACCTCATTGTCATATTCATAGTCCATCACACGTGCCAAATCCGCCTCGTCGCCTTGAAAGGGAGACAAATTAAAAACAAAGCTTCCCCGATGGCTGATTTGCAACATCGGCAAACCATGTAATTTACCGGACGTATAATCCCCTCTTTGGGGATACACCCTCAACATGCTGTTAGGCAAATGCACAATGGGATAAGTCGGTACCAACAAATGGCTGATGTTCCCCATATAGGGATTCACATAATCCACCGGTTCGGCTTTCGATGCCGCTACAATTTGTTGCTTCATGGTACACATGCCACAAAACAACAACAAGCACAGAATTTTCTTCAAGAATCTGCTTGTCATACATATCTGTTTAAAAAGGTTAGGTGAACAAAAGTAGTCATTTAACCTGCACTTTGATTTATAAAAATCAACCAAAATATAAAAAATACGAAGCAAGGGCAACCAAAACCTACAGATTTCTCAAACTGAAAAGCATTTGGTTGCCTCTTCACAGCACAAACAAGTAACAATGCACCTATTGGCAGGCACATCAAAAGGAAAGCATGACGAGCCACACGGAATACGACCCGAGATACTTTCCCAATGCTGTTAAATTACAATAACTCCACCTTCAACTTGTTTCCCTCCGGCGTGGCCGAACTGTTGCCATACATGATTTCGTACTCGCCGGGAACCACGCGCATCGTGTTCGTGGACGTGTCGAAGAACTCAAAAGCATCGGGGGACAGTTCGATGGAAACCCTACGGCTCTCGCCCGCCTTCAGTTCCACACGGCGGAAACCGCGAAGGCTCTTCAACGGACCACCCGTGTCGCCCACCTTACGGACGTAAACCTGAACCACCTCGGCACCGTCACGCTTGCCCGTGTTCTTCACCTGAGCCGTGAACTTCATGCCCTCGCCCGTTTTCACAGAAGATTTGCTCAAACGGCCTTTGGAGATGGCGAACGTGGTATAACTCAAACCATAGCCGAAGGGGAAGAGCGGTTTATCCGTCATGTAACGGTAAGTGCGACCCTTCATGCTGTAGTCTTCAAAATCGGGAAGCTGCTCCGTGTTCTTGTAGAACGTCACGGGCAACTTGCCACCGGGATTGAAATCACCGAACAGCACGTCGGCCACGGCCAAGCCCCCGGCCTGGCCTGGATACCAAGCCTGCAAGATGGCATCGCACGATTCCAATTCCGGCACCAAGGCCATGGCGGCCCCCGAGCAGTTGACGAACACCACTTTCTTGCCTGCCGCCTTCAACGCCTTCAGGATGTCGCGCTGCACCTGGGGTAGCTCGATCGAAGTGCGGTCGCCTCCGGCAAAACCCGGACAGTTGACGTGGTTCTTTTCCTCTCCCTCCAAATCCGGAGATATGCCGCCTACGAAAACGACCGTTCCGGCATCTTTCACACGAGCAACCACTTCGGTGGGAGAAACCTGACGACGAATCCCCACGTCGAACTTCAACAAAGCCTCGCCCGCAGCCTGCATGTACTCGATTTTAATATCATAATCTTTCCCTGCCGTAGCATCCAAGGCGTATTCACGCTTTTCGCGGGCATGCTCGCCCCAGTAATCAATGACCTTCTCGCCGTTCACATACACGCGGTAACCATCGTCTCCTTCAATCACCAAATCATATTTTCCACCCTGCAACGGACGGAAAGTACCTTCGTACACCGCCGTGAAGTTTTGCAGGTTCACTCCTGCCGCAAACACGGTATTTCCCCCGTTGTTCTTATTAACCGGAGTGGCTAATTCCTGCGTGGCAACCGCCTCTCCTTTCATCTCCAGATTATTCACGTGGCCTTCAGTCCCGTCCTCCCGTCGTGCGACAACTGGTGGAAATAAGAATCGAAGACTTCATTACTCAGAAGGTCGCACCCTTTTTCATACCGCACGTCACGGCCAAGCCTTTCACGAATACCGTCCAAGACCGTATAGGTATGCGAAGGCGTACCTTCATAATTTCCCCACTGCATGACGGAATCCACCGCATTCGGCCCCATTACGACGACATCGCCACGCGTCTTGTCCAAAGGAAGCACCCCGTCGTTGTGCAACAAGACCAAAGACTTACGGGCAATGTCCAAAGCCATCTGCTTGTGCGTCTGGCAATCCACCGTATCTATGCCGATGCGACTCCAAGGTACCAACGAGTCGTCATCCATTTCCCCGAGCGCAAAACGGGCTTCCAACAAACGGCAGAGACTGGTGTCGATACGGTGTTCCGTTATCAATCCCCTATCGACTGCCGCTTCCAATTGCATGTAATCCCCCCATCCGCATTCCAAGTCCGTCCCGCTGGTTACTGCGGAAGCACTGGCCGTGGCGGCATCGGGATGCGTCTCGTGCAAGCCCGGGTTGAAAAAGTCACCGATGGCACCGCAATCGCTCACCACCACATATTTAACCCCCCATTCGTCGCGCAGGATTTGATGAAGCAGGCGTTTGCTCCCGCAACAGGGTTCTCCCTCGAAACGCTGATAGGCACACATCACTTCTTTCACATCGGCTTCTTGGACCAACACCTTGAAAGCCGGCAAATAAGTCTCCCACAAATCGCGTGGGTCAAGCTGTTCCACATCGAAATAATGACGCTTGGCTTCCGGCCCGCTGTGCACGGCATAATGTTTCGCACAAGCGTGCAGCTTGTCGTACTTGGCATCCGCAGGACCTTGCAAGCCCCTGACCACAGCCACACCCATCCGGGAAGTCAGGTAAGGGTCTTCTCCCCAAGTCTCTTGCCCCCGTCCCCACCGGAGATCGCGGAAGATATTCACATTGGGTGTCCAAAACGTCAATCCTTCGTTCATCTGCCCGTAGCGGCCTTTTTTGTGCGCATCGTGATATTTCGCACGAGCCTCGTCGCTTACCGTCGTGTACACGGCCTCCACGGCCTCATCGTCGAACACGGAAGCCATACCCATGGTGATGGGATAAACCGTGGCGATTCCGCTACGGGCCACTCCGTGCAACGCCTCGCTCCACCAGTTATAAGGCTTGATGCCCAAACGCTCCACTGCGGGAGAAGAATTAATCATCAAGGAAACCTTCTCTTTCAGCGTCAACCTCTTCAACAAATCCTCAGCACGTTCACGAGGAGACAAATCAGGATTCTTGTAAGGTTCGTTCTGTGCCCAGCCTATATCAGCCACGGCCAACCCTAACCACAAAACAAATACGGTATTTTTCATGCTTATTTAAATTATAAATGATTCTATCCTGCAAAATAAAATAATCCGCCACAGAACGGACATGGAGAAAAACACTAATCACATGGATGATATTAAGGCCGCCTCATTTCCATGTAAAAAATAAGGTTGGCCTTGCTTCTGCAAAGCCAACCTTATGGTCAAAACGGCATCGAGACACAACTTATTTCAATGTCACGGCCAAAGGCGTTTTCAACTGACGGCCGTACCGCTCCACGTTCTCCTGCCAAACGGCCATATCCGGCATGTCATACTTGCTCCACGCGGAACCGAAATAGTAAGTAAAAGTATCCCCCGGTTCGTAGTTGCTGATTCCTACCACATGCCCCACGGCACCAGCCTCTTCTTTCGCCATCGGAACATATTCTACCGACTTCAAGTTTTCGGGGAACAAGCAAGCTATGTATATCAGCCCGTTCATCGCCTCCGGATGGTCCATCGCATCGGCATACGCCACATAACCGGGTTTCTTATTCATCACATACGCATCCGGCATGCTCTTATGTACGGCAATACCGGCAGCCACCTTACGGGCTTCACTTAAATTGGCATAAGTCACTTCACATTTGTTCAGATGCGTACCCTTGTCCAATGTAATGACACGGGTTTCCACTACGTCCTTATCCTGACCGACTTGTACCGGTGCAAACGCCATACGGGCAGAAAAGCGCAACGGCCCCATGTCCAGGATTTCCACCTCTTTATAACATAAAGGATAGACAAAGTCCTTCCCTTCCATCAAAGCGGGCACACCGGCACCCATCGTCGGGCCTACCGTATAAGCATCCATTCCGTAACCGTGGTCACGGTGGTAAGTCAACGTACGATGCAAGGCGGCACACTCGCCCCCACGCCCGGCCTTGCGCAACTTGTCCTGCAGGCCGTACGAAGTCAACTCGCTATGGTAGAAAGTTTCGAGCATCGGACAAGGCACGTTCTTATTAAACACATCGAAACCATAAATGCGTTGTCCGCTTTTCTGGATGGCCGAACCGTATGCCCGCCAACCGTTCCGGTCGTTTTCCCAAGCCAAATCGTCTTCACGCGAAGCATACACACGCCCCCACGACGTGAAACGGTAGTCGGCCGGCAGTCCTTTCACAATCGTCAGTTCCGTGGAAGAAGCGGGACGCACGGAAGCCTGCAACAAGAGCTTGCCGTCATGGGTCAACTGATAAGGCACTTCCGTCCGGTCTCCGTCATACACCACGAACTGACGTCCGCCACCGATACCGAGTTTCTCAAATATCGTCTTGGCCTCCAGTTCCACCACATCATTACGGTTGTCTTTCGTCGTATTCTTTACCTCTACTTTTATAGAAGGAGAGTTCTTATCCTCCACGCTACCGTCCAGATAACGTACACGCTCACAAGCCGCCAACAGCCATGCACCGGTTCCGAAAGGAGCCTGCGACTTGGCATCCACCTTACGGGTCGGGTCGGGCTTCTCGCCAATGGGCTGCACATAACCGATGCTGCCATCCGGTTGGAGTGCCGTAGAAACCAGATAATTCCAGGCTTTTTCAATCACCGGAGCATACTCCGTCTTGTCCAGCAAGCCATGGTTTACGCCCCACATCAGGCCGTAGGCAAAGAATGCCGTACCGCTCGTCTCCGGTCCCGGAGCATCCTCTTCGCACAACATGCTGCGGCTCCAGTATCCTTCCGGCCTCTGGCAGCGTGCCACACCTTGCGCCAACTCCCTGAACCGTTTCAGGAAGAAAGCGCGGTGCTCATAGTCCTCCGGCATGTCGCCCAGTACCTTGGCCAGACCGGCCAACACCCATCCGTCGCCACGCGCCCAGAAACTCTTTCCGCCACTGGCAGTCTTCACTTTGGGATAAATATACTTCGCGTCACGGTAATACAACTGGGCCTCCGCATCATACATCAGGCTGTCGCTCCACAAGTAATTCTCATACATGCGGTCCAGGAACATGCGGTCGCCCGTCAACTTGTACATCTTCGTCATCAACGGCATCACCATGTAGAGTGCATCTGCCCACCACCAGAACTTGTTCTCATCCAAATGGCAGGCGTACGTCATAACCTCCTTCGCACGGGCTACCTTATAATCGGCCGGGTTCAGGTTATACATGTCAATGTAGGTCTGGAAACAAATCTGCCAGTCGCCGAAGAGCACGAAATCCTGGCCCTCCCCGTAAGTCTTGTACTTCCAGTTCCGCTTGTCATCGCTGTTTGCGCCCCGCCAACGGTTATGTTCGCACCACTGTTGGCTGTAATTGTAATATGCCGCCTTGCCTGTCAGGCGGTAGGCTTCCATGTTTCCGGTGTAATAAGCGGCATTGTCCCAGAACGCACGCACCTTGGGCGAATTGTTCGCCTGCCAATAATCGTTTACTTTCTCTATCAGCTGCAAGACTTCAGCCGACCCCGCGCCGCCCTGTGCCGCCACCGGGAGAAGCACTCCCACGCACCACAAGACCATCCACACGCGCAAAAACTTGAAATCAAAGTGTTTCATGTAGAATGATATTAATAATTAATGATTTGGTTCTGCATGCTTCGCATGTTCCGCAAAAGTAAATAAAAAAAACATAACCACGAAGCTTTTTAAGGATTACCTTATTAAAAACGCTATATTTTGTGTCCGCAAACAAAAACCGCGCACGGGCGTTTCCCGCAGGTTTACCTACCGTCTGCGAACTTTCCTTGCCACGTGTTCCGCTCCCTCATCCTATGTTTCAGCCGTTCTGTAAACTCATAATTTTTCAGTCCCCAGTCGGGAGCTATCAAAAGTTCCTTGGGGGATTGCGAAACAAAACGCTCCAACACCAAATCGCCCCGCAAACGTTCGATGTAGTCGATGACCAGATCTATGTACTCATCCACCGTGTACAGATGGAACCACTCTGGATGCAATCCATACTCATGCGCCATCCGCGTCCCTTTTATCAATTGGAGTTGATGGATTTTCAAAGTTGTCAAAGGTAAACGGGATACCAATGCAGCCTGCCCGACCAGTTCCTCACGCTTTTCGCCGGGCAGCCCGAGGATGATATGCCCGCCGGTACGTATGCCTGCACCCGCCGTGCGCCGGAGGGTCTCTTCCGTCTCGGCAAATGTGTGCCCACGATTGATACGGACAAGCGTACCGTCATCCACGCTCTCTATCCCGTACTCCACCATCAGGAACGTGCGGCTGTTCAGTCCGGCCAGATAGTCCAACAACGCCTGCGGCATGCAGTCGGGGCGCGTGCCGATGACGATTCCCACCACATCCGGCACAGCCAAAGCTTCTTCATACTTACGGATAACCTCCCCCACTTCCCCATACGTGTTCGTATAGGCTTGGAAATAAGCCAAAAACTTCATCTCCGGATACTTGCGTCCGAAAAAGCGTTTGCCTTCCTCCAACTGCTCCGTAATCGTTTTCTCCGTGCGGCAATAAGCCGGGTTAAACGTCTGGTTGTTGCAATAAGTGCATCCGCCCCACCCTTTTTCCCCATTACGGTTAGGACAAGTGAAACCGGCATTGATGGAAATCTTCTGTACTTTGAAAGGAAACTCGCGGCGCAGGAAATCCCCGTAGTCCGTATATAAATAAGGTATAGCCATACTTTTTAAACCGTTATTGCCTCGCAAAGATAGAAAAAAAACTTATCTTTGCGACAAAATAGTTATAGGTTAAGATATTATCCATTACATCTGAAATAAAATGAAAAAGATTGCAACCTTTTTGGCCGGCTGCCTTTTAGCAGCCATTCCCGTACACTCGAATGCGGCGGGACTTTCATTAAAAGAGTTGTGCGCAGGCGAATATGCCGCCAAACGCATCTATGGCGTGAACCCGCTCAACGACGGGGAGAGCTATTCCCGGCTGAGCGACGACCACAAGCAAATCATCACCTATTCCTTCAAGGACGGACGGCAGAAAGACGTGCTGTTCGACGTGGCTACGGCAAGGGACGTGAAACTGGAAAAGATAGACGGTTACATCATGTCGCCGGATGAAAAGAAAATGCTGATACAAACGGAAACGAAACCCATCTACCGCCATTCCTTCACCGCCGTCTACTACTTGTACGACATTGCCAACCGCACCCTCAGCCCCTTGTCGGACAACGGCCCTCAACAGTCGCCCAAGTTCTCGCCGGACGGGAACCTCGTGGGTTTCGTGCGCGACAATAATCTGTTCTTGGTCAAACTGCTGTTCAACAACAGCGAAAGCCAAATCACCAAAGACGGGAATTTCAACGAAGTCATCAACGGCATCCCCGATTGGGTGAACGAAGAGGAGTTCGGCACAAGCCGCTCTTTCGACTTCAATGCCGACAACACGATGATAGCCTGGATCCGCTACGATGAAAGCAAAGTGAATACGTTCTCATTCCCATGGTACAAAGGCAGCCATCCGGCCAAAGAACAATATGCGGAATATCCCGGACGCTACGAATACAAGTATCCCATGGCCGGTACGACCAACTCTACTGTCAGCGTGCAGACGTTCGACATCAAGGCCCGCGTAATCCGCACGATGAAACTTCCCCTTGAAGCCGACAGCTATATCCCGCGCATCCGTTTCACCAACGACCCGGCCAAACTGGCCGTCTTTACGTTGAACCGCCATCAGGACTGCCTGGAAGTGTACATGGCCAACCCGCGTTCCACGGAGTGCAAGAAAATCCTGCGCGACAACGTGGACAAGTACGTCAGTGAAAACGTCTTTAAGAATCTGGCATTCTACCCCAACCGTTTCGTGCTGACCAGCGAGCGTGACGGATACAACCACCTCTATCTCTACGACTTGAACGGCAGCCTGATAAAGAAGGCCGTAGACGGGAAGCTCATCGTCAAGAGCTTCTATGGATACGACACGGCGGACGGCAGCTTCTATTTTTCCGCCAACCCGGCAGACGACCCGATGCACACGGCCGTTTACAGGAGCGACAGCAAGGGCAAGATAGAAAAACTCTCCGCAGAAGAAGGCGACAACAGTGCCATATTCAGCAAAAACATGAAGTATTACATGAACGTCTATTCCAACATCCGTACTCCGTACGTGACCACCCTCTGCAACCGCAACGGCAAGACGCTGAAAGTGCTCGAAGACAACCAAACATTGGTGGCCAAACTCGACGGACAGGATTTAGGAACGCGCGAGTTTTTCCAATTCACTACGGGAGAAGGCATAAAGCTGAACGGCTACATGGTCAAACCTGCCGGTTTCGACGCGAACAAAAAATACCCCGTCGTCATGTTCCAATACAGCGGTCCCGGCTCGCAGCAAGTCCTCGACTCTTGGGGAACCGGCAGCATGGGCGGCACTTTGTATGAACAATACTTGGCCCAACAAGGATTCATCTGTGTCTGCGTGGACGGACGCGGCACGGGCGGACGTGGTACGGAGTTCGAGAAATGCACCTACCTGAACTTAGGTTATTTAGAAGCGAAAGACCAAGTGGAAACCGCCCTTTATCTGGGCACGTTGCCCTACGTGGACAGTAAACGCATCGGCATCTGGGGTTGGAGCTACGGAGGCTTCAACACGCTGATGAGCATGAGCGAAGGCCGTCCCGTCTTCGCCGCCGGAGTGGCCGTTGCCCCTCCCACCTGTTGGCGTTACTACGACACGGTCTACACGGAACGCTTCATGCGCACCCCGAAGGAAAACGCTGCCGGATACGACCGCAGCCCGATAAGCCAAGCCGGCAAGCTGCATGGCAAGCTCCTGATTTGCCACGGTACGGCCGACGACAACGTCCACTTCCGCAACTCCATGGAGTATGCCGAAGCACTGGTGCAAGCCGGCAAGACGTTCATGATGCTTCCCTATAACAACCGCAACCATAACATCACCGGCGGCAACACCCGCAACCATCTTTATACGAGCATCACGAATTTCTTCATCGAAAACATGAAATAAGGAAACGAAACTGCCCAATGGGCTTTTTATGAAAGAACTTTACACGATATAATTCACATTATCAACATATTACAATCTGCGCCAAACGAAAAATCATTCTCTTGAGAGTAAATTTCCGTTTGGCGCAGATTGATTTTTCATTCTCTAAAGAATGATTTTACGGCTTCTGCAACATAGAATTATCTTCACAAGTTCCAAATATTCTTGTTGCACAAGGCTTCAAACTCCATGTCGGCTTCCACCGCATCATCAACAGGAATTCCCCTTCCCGGAGATTGGGCTATCAAGCCAGACAACTCCACATCGGCAATTTCCACCGAAGGACAAACATACTTCTTTTTCATCTCAGTTCTTTTTTATATACCAATTTACCACTTCTACGGCATCGCTCACGTCCACCTCGCCGTCACGGTTCATATCGGCCTTGTCAAGCGGCACTTCGGGCATCTTGCCCAAATACGCCCCCACAATGGCTACTGCGTCCGTCACATCGGCCAGCTTGTCTCCGTTCACATCGCCTTCCTCCCCGGTATCCACGTCGGGCTGTCCGCCTCCGGCCGGTTCGTCCGGGTTGTCCGGGGCGAATACATAACGCGCTTCCACCGTCACATCCTCCGTAGGCATGGAAAAATTAAACCCTTCCGCATCGCTCAGTTTCCGCCCTTCGCTGTACCATCCCCGGAAAACAAAACCTTGGTTGGCATAAGCTTGGAGATAGACCCACTCGCCTTCTTCCACCTTGCCCCCGCTCTCGCGGTTGAACGAGCAGGCTTCCTTAGGCGTGCAGTCCAACCACAAATGGTGCCGGAGCACCAAAGACGGTTCGGACGGATTAGTGGGGTCATAAGCATACAGGGCCACAAAATGTGCATCTTCTTCGCCTACGGTATAAGCGAATCCCATCTCAGCAGAATAGTCCGCACCGTCTTTCTGCCATCCCACGAAACGGAACGTGGAGGAGGCCGCAGAAGTGTTGACATATACCCCTGCGCCCTTTTCATACTTTCCCCCGCCGGACACGTAACCGGCCTCTGCCGGACGGGCTTCCACCGTCACCCGGTAGAGCGTGTTCGGTTCGGGAGGATTGGACGGATTGAACTCGTCCTGCCCACAGACGGGCAGGATGCCGGCCATGCAAAAGGCCGACACCGTGCACCACGTCCGTAAGAAAACTGCCACCGTCCTCATCGTACCACGACTTTACGGGCTTGTCCGCCCACATTGACCACATAGACTCCGGGACGCACGTCCAGACTGCCGTTGCCGTCGATGATACCCATCAAAATTCCGGAAAGGGCAGTCACCGTCGTACGAAGCCCGGCGGCCCCGCTCACTGCAATCGTGCCGTTTTCCACATCCACCACAGCCTCGCCTGCGGCAAACACCCCGTTCACCCCAGTAGCCGAAGCAGACTTCACCAAAAGGAAGCGGTCGTGGAACGTGCCTGCCTCGGAAGAGAACACGTAATCCCCTTCGGAGAAGTCATGGCTTGCGCCCGTCAACTTGTCTTTCAGCATTACCCCCACGTCAGCACGGGTCAAGCCGATGGTATAATTCCCGGCGGCCTGCACCTCATAGCCCAAGGACACCACGCCGTTACCCTCCGGACGTTCGTTGATGGCATATTTCACGCCTTGGCCGTCCAACGAATACAGTTGCGGCACACCTTCCGCCATGAACTTGGCTGCGTCGCAACCCACCTCATACGTTTCGCGCTTCCGGGCATTGAACACCACACGCGTCTTGTCCGTCACCTTCCCGTCGGAAAGGGTAAGGTTCACCAACCGGCGTTCCACGCCTGCCGCACGGCGCATCCGTCGCGGTGCCACATTGGCCCGCCGGGCAGCCTCGGATTGCAACTTCGTCTTACGGTGTGCGGCATGGAACGTGATACCGTCCTCGGCATTGGGCTTCTGCACAAAGAAAGCCTGGTAAGGATAGAGCACGTAGTCGTCATCCTGAGGATTATAAGCCTCATACGACCACCCGTTCCATATCGTGACGGGATAGTCATACCCCAAATCCTGCAAGTCGAAATAAGAAGTATAGGGATTGCCCACGAAATTCCATCCGGCATCCTGTACCTCGTCTGCCCCATGGCTCTGCAAGAGAATGTCGCGGTTCTCGCCGTCGAACTTCGTATCCGGGACTTGGAAGGTCAACGTTCCGGATTGGCTTCCTTGGAAGATATACCCCACACCGGCGGTCAGCCCGTCAGCCGTCCAGTCTTTCCAGCCTCCCCGGCCATGTTGAGCACGTTCCGCACCATCATACCACCGCAGGACGTAACTTCCCGCATACTTGATGTTCTTCTTGTTGATGGAATACGGGAAGCAGAAGAAATACCAACGGTTGGCTTCCACCTGTATGTCGATATGCAGGTTCTTGGCATTGATGTTGCAATGCCCGTCCTTGTCGCCTTGTCCGATGACCGAAGCCCCGTTCCCATTTCCGTCGTCTTTAAGATGCACGTCACCCAAGTCCTGACTCTCGCTCCCTTCGACCACCAGTCCCGAACCGGGATTGAGGTCGGCATCCGGGCCTTACACTTCTCCGGTCCCGGAAATGGTGTCACCCTCCAAACGGGGTGTCTCCTCGTCAATCACCAAGTCTTTGTTCAGGTAGAAGTACTCGTAGGGTTCGTTGAACGTCACAAGTCTCCCTTGGAACTGCGACCATTGGGTGTTCCAATAATAATTGTCCTGAGCCGTTTCAGGCACATGAAGCGTGGCTTTCAGGAACACACCCGCTGTGAACGTATTTTGATCCAAATCAAAAGGGTCTATTATATAGGTATAGACATCCTTGATGTTGTCACACATCACAAAGGCATCACTCCCCACACTTAACACAGAAGCCGGAAACCGCACTTCGGACAACCCACTGCAATTATTAAAAGCACTACCTTCTATAGATTCCAATCCAACTGGAAACTTAACGGCCTTCAAGCTACCATTCATAGCAAAAGCATTATAAGATATATGCTTTAAAGTTTGCGGAAAAACAATGGTGTCTTGCAACGCACAATTAGAAAAAGCATCATCACCTATCCTTTCAAGTCCTTCGTGAAACTCTACTTCTTTTAAGCTATTGCACCCTGTAAAAGCAGCATAACCTATCTCTTGAACTTTTTCAGGAATATCCATGCCCGTCAATTTACGGCATTCGCTAAAAGCACTCTGCCCAATATAGGTAATACTTTGGGGAAGCTTGCATACCCTCAAGTCTTTCCGATAAAAAGCATAATCAGGCAAGGAATCATTCCAACTGTGATAACCCTGATAATGTTCATACGGATTATACACGACATGCGCATCCGTCAAATCCAACTCGCGGAGAGAAGTCATCTTGTTCCTCATCACCATGAAATCGTAACTGTTAACCGTTCCACTCACTTTCAAACGAACCACATTCCGGGCCGCCTCATTATCCGACACGCCCCCCACGGCTTGCAAAACCGCAGACGACTTTTCTTCCGCCTCTACCGTCACATCCCAATCATGTTGCCGTTCCAGACAAAGGATGTCATTCACCTTGTCGCTCCAAGCCGTACGGTAGGCTTCAATGCAACTTTCGGGAACATACACCAAGTTCTCTCCCAAAGAATTTGATTCCCTTTGGGGTGGAACAAGTGCATATAACTGGAACTCCACTCCTTGATTGTTAAAGGCAGACACACCTATTTTTTTAATAGAAGCAGGCAACTTCACGGAATGCAAGCTATCACATCCAGTAAATGCCCTCTCTCCTATTTCTTCAAAGCCTTCAGAAAAGGTAACGGATGACAAGCTTGCACAATTTTCAAATGCATAGCTACTTATTTCCTTCAAACCCTCGGAAAAGGATACGGATGACAAATTACGACAACCACTAAAAGCCAACTTCCCTACGTTTTCAACACCTTTCTGCATAGAAACTGTTCTAATACTGTCCATTCCACTAAAGGTGTAAGGCTTTACCTCTGCAATATCACTCGGTATCACCGCATGGGTCAACAACTTACCTCCCGTATAAAGATGGGCTTTGGGAAAATAGAGATGGGAATAGCCATATTCACTATATACATACCTTACACTATTTATCCATGTATGCAAATCTTTCACATCCACATAACGGATATGTTCACAACTGCATGAATTACCATAATTACCCTTATGTGTACAGAATGCCGTCCAATTTATCGCCTTCATCGAAGTTGGGAAAGATAATGAGTCCAATTTGTCGCAACCATAAAAGGCAGCATTTCCAATTTCCGTCAAACCCTCAGGAAAAGCAACGGAAGTCAAACTTGCACAATTTTCAAACGCATAGCTACTTATTTCCTTCAAACCCTCGGAAAGGGATACGGATGACAAATTACGACAATCACTAAAGGCCTGTTTCCCTACGTTTTCAACCCCTTTCTGCATAGAGACAGTTCTAATATTGTCCATTCCACTAAAGGTATAAGGCTTTACCTCTGTAACATCACCCTGTATCACCACATGGGTCAACAACTTGCCTCTCACATAAAGATGGGCTTTGGGAAAATAGAGATGGGAATAACCATATTCACTATCTAAGTACCTTACACTATTTATCCATGTATGCAAATCTTTCACATCCACATAACGGATATGTTCACAACTGCATGAATTACCATAATTACCCTTATGTGTACAGAATGCCGTCCAATTTATCGCCTTCATCGAAGCAGGGAAAGACAACGAATCCAATTTGTCGCAACCGTAAAAAGTGCGTTCTTCGATTTCCGTCAAGCCTTCTGGAAAAACAACAGATGTCAGACTTCCACAATTTTCAAACGCATAGCTATCTATCTTCTCCAAACCTTCGGAAAAGGATACGGATGACAAGCTTTCACAATTTTCAAATGCATAGCTACTTATTTCCTTCAAACCCTCGGAAAAGGATACGGATGACAAATTACGACAACCACTAAAAGCTGATATCCCTACGTTTTCAACACCTTTCTGCATAGAGACAGTTCTAATACTGTCCATTCCACTAAAGGTATAAGGCTTTACCTCTGTAACATCACCCGGTATCACCACATGGGTCAACAATTTACCTCCCATATAAAGATGGGCTTTGGAAAAATAGAGATGAGGGCTGCCATATTCAAATTCCACATTCCTTACACTATTTATCCATGTATGCAAATCTTTCACATTCACATACCGTATATGCCCACAACTGCAAGAATTACCATTATTTCCCCGATGTGTACAGAATGCTGTCCAATTTATTGCCTTCATCGAAGCCGGGAAAGATAACGAATCCAATTTGTCGCAACCATAAAAAGCACCATCTCCTACTGCCGTCAAGCCCTCTGGAAAAGCAATGGAAGTCAAACCTTCACATCCCGAAAAAGCAGAACTTTTTATACTATCTAAGCCCCGTGGAAATTCCAAATTTTCAATCCCAATACAACCACTGAAAGCGTAATCATCTATCACTTTCAGATTCTTGGGAAAGACAACGGAATGCAGTTTTTTACATCCATAGAACAAAGCCGATCTTATACGGGTCAAAGTATCAGGAAGTACGACATCAGTCAACAGTTCGCCATCGACATACAAATCTGCATTCGAAGCAACCACATAATGATCCCACTTCACAAAACGATTAGAATTGCACCATGTTAAAATGTCCCTTACCTCAATATGCTTAATACTGCCACATGTGCATTCTCCATAGCCACCATCTGCATGGTACTCACAAAAAACCCTCCAATCAATCGACTTCATCGTGCTCGGGAAAGAAAGTGCCTCCCACCTTCCACACCTTTGAAAGGCACGAAAACCAATCTCGGTCATCCCTTCAGGAAAAGACAAGGAGGTCAAACCACTACAACCCTCAAATGCATTATCCCCGATACTTATTAAACCATTAGGAAAAGATAGGGAAGTCAAACCGGAACAACCTGCAAAAGCACCATCACCAATTTCAGTCATTCCTTCAGGAAAAGATAAGGAGGTCAAACCACTACAATTACTAAATGCATCACCCCCGATACTTATCAAACCATTAGGGAAAGATAGGGAAGTCAAACCGGAACAAAGAGAAAAAGTACCCCTTCCTATGTTTTTCAAGCCTTCAGGCAGTCGTACAGAAGTCAATTCACCACAACTATTAAAAGCTTCTTCACCAATACTGTCCACCACATAATAATGTCCATAATACTCCACTGAATCGGGTATCACCACATCGCCAGTATAACTTGTACTCCAATTCCTCACTACCACCGCCTTATCCTTAACGATGTCATAATAAATGCCATTTTTCTCGAACTCATAGGCTTGCACCTTGGAAAGCCCGAGAAGAACGAACCATAAAAGTAAAAATATCTTTTTCATCTTGTTTTTGTTTTAAGTCCTACTTGGATTGTAAAAAAACACCACGACGGGCAGAAAGATATACACGTCCCGGAACCAGATGTTCCACGCGCCGCCCTAAAAGGTCATAACAGGTGTCGTCCGGCAAGGCCACGTCCGTCCGGCTGTCCGTAATGCCGGTGGCGTTACACTCCATCCTGAGATTCACTCCAGCCGACACGGAAGCCGAAAGGTAGCACCGTCCGGCAGGCAAGGCAAAAGGCACGTCCCCCACACGGTAGAACCGCACGCCATCCCCTTGGTTTTGCAGGATATATCCCTCGGTGACTTCCTGCGGCGTGACAATCCCCGTCAGCCCGTTCACCGTGACCGAGCGCGTGTCTTCGGGATAAAGCGAAGCGTCCACCGTACCCTCCAACACACCGCTGAAACCGTTCGCCGCATACAGCACATAGGGCGTATAGGCCTGTAAAGCCGTCACGGGGTCGAGATTCAAAACCCCGTCGCTGACGGATGCAACCGTATAAGCTTCCAAACCGGCAGGCAGTGCCTCCAAGCCAAAAGGCAGGATGCAAGTACCGTAACGGTTGGCGGCAGAAATGGATACGGGAACAGACGCATGATTGCCCACCTCGATTTCTCCCGTGTTCAAATCTCCCTCGGGGATATACTTTTGGGCATTCTCGGCCACCGTAAGGTTCAAACCGAACATCCGGATTTCCCCCATACCGGGCTTGGCATACGGAGATGCCTTGACCGACACCCGGAACAACCGCCCGGAAAATGACGTGAAGTCCTCGTTCAGAGATGAGAAACAAGCCACACGCAGGTTGCCGTTCACCTGCAACCCACTGGCAAAAATATGCGTGAACTGCGGGAACCCCATACTGTCGTCATACGGATACATCCCTTCCAAGCCACACATCATGGCACAATTGCCCTTGTCGTTGGGAACGAAAACCAAATCCTCGGGCAAAGCGATTTCCATGTTGTAGGCCGTGTAAAAACGGGAACCTTCCACGCCCACAATGAAATCAACGGTTTCCCCTCCGGGTTGTACCACCGCCGGAGCCTCCACCACAAAATGGTCTGAAGTCGTAACAGGAAGTTTGGCCTGGCCAAACACCCGGGGCGGGAACAAACACAACACCCACACCCATCTGATAAAAGCTTTCATAACAGCTTCCTCCTTAAACCACCGGAGACTCCCGAAATCCGGCACTTTTAAACAAGACTTGCGTGGCATATACAAAAAAAGCGCGGGAATCTGTACCCGTTGCCCGTTCATTTTATCAAGGCCTTCGCATGCCCAATCACTCCAAACGAACAACTTCAGAAGCCCACGCCGATATGTATACCAATCCCCTAAGTCAGCACCCCGCGACAGGGTGCTGACAAGAAAGGGATGTATATAACACACCCACAGGACATCTACTGTTACCTTGCTCTTGGAGTAATTACCGAAGTTGCGAAGTTCAGATAAAATAAGAGCAGAGCGCCAAGTAAACGCCTTTTCCATATATGGTATTCCCCTCACCCGCCTTGCGAACAAGGCACCGGCGTGGAAACACATTGCAAATGTAACACTTTCTTTATAATAAAAGAAATAATAAAGGAGAAATCAACCTCCCTCACTTGTAAATCAAAAATATAGCCGGCACTTTGGACAAATCCGGAAGAGGATGCTTCTTCCATTCCTGCACCGTGCGAGTCTTGATATACTCTTCCTTGCAGGTTATGCCTGCCGCCACACAAAGGCGGGTCTGTGGACGGCATGCCCGAAGAACCTCCTCGAACATCTTGGCATTACGGTAAGGGGTTTCGATGAACAGTTGGGTCTGATGTTCCGAATATACCCGCTGTTCCAACATTTTAATGCGCTTGGCCCGTTCTGCCGGGTCTATCGGAAGATAACCGTTGAAAGCAAAACTCTGTCCGTTGAAGCCGGACGCCATCACGGCCAAAATCATGGAAGACGGACCCACTAAAGGTATGACTCGCAGTCCCTTGCGTTGGGCTATGGCCACCACATCGGCTCCAGGGTCGGCCACTGCCGGACAACCGGCCTCGGAAATCACGCCGACCGGCATGCCTTGCTCCAATGGACGCAGATAGGACGCAAACGCCTCTGAAGAAGCATGCTTGCCCATGGCAAAAAAAGTCAACTCGTCTATATTGATGTCCCGGTCCACCTTTTTCAGAAAACGGCGGGCCGAACGCAAATCTTCCACGATGAAAAACTTGATGTTCCGGATAATCTCTGTATTATAATCCGGCAAGACCTGCGAATGGGGCGTATCCCCCAACGTGACAGGTATCAAATAAAGTGCTGGTTCCATTATTTTTTGTTTGCAGACGGATGATACCCCGACTCGCGGAGAATCTTTCCATAATCGTTCTCACGAAGCAATTCACCAATCGTTACCCGGGGATGTGATTTCATATAATGGTCTATGATTTGCAAGCCCAACCACAAACCTATCTGGTCCGGGCTGTCTTTCCCGATATAAGGCGTGGTTCCACGAGGCTCCATAAAAAGCCTGATCATCGTCAAGTCGGCGGAAGTCAGGGCACCATGCCCCATCAACCAATTCCACACATTGGTTTCGTTATCCTTGTACCAAAGCACGCGTTCTTCTTCAAAACCGGCCTCTTGCTCCAAAGAAATATTCCGGCAATGCGCAATCACCCAATGTATCTTCCCGTAATCTGAGATGTAATCCAACAACGTATGCACCTTACCGTCCGGCAAAGGATATTCATGGGACAGATAATAGAACAAAGCATCCGACACCAACCAACTCCGGTCCATTACCCGACGCTGATAATCATGATAATATTTGCGGTACAAAGGATAGTCACGCCCCAAATACTTGTCCAAGCTAATGCCCAACAAGCTATCGCCCACCACTATGCTTTGGTTCAAACCGGATATCTGAGTATACATGAACGGTATACGGAAACTGGGATCAGCATCCTTGACCTGTTCGAATACCGAAGAGATTTCAGTTTCCTCCGCATTCAAATCCGCATACTCATCATGCACGTCTTCCAACAACACCTGCATGGTAGAGTCGAGATAATACTCCCGCAAACGTTGTTCGATGCGTGGATCCTCTACGGAGCCGATTGTCAACACCTCTTCTATAAGTAACCGTGTCGCAGCCGGATATTCCGTATTCATACGTTGGAGCGAAGTGAAACTATTCAAGGAAACGAACTCATCAACCAAACGGTCATAACGGAATATCTTTTCTCCTTTATCCGATTGGCTATCCGTCCACCAGGGAACGGAACTCCACCGACAAGAAGAAAAAAAAATAGTCAGGCCTACCAATATCAATAAAGCTCGTTTCAAAACTTATTATTCGTTAAATACGCATACAAATATACAAACAAATACATTAACCACAAACTATTTTACTAAAAAAAGCAAAAACAAAACTATATATGGGGCAAATCGGAGTATTTATGACGATTTTGGAAATAGTAAGCCCACAAAATACTGAACCGAGCTTGTTCCGGAACCGGGTTCACGACCATACGGGACAGGTTTTCTTTCCGGGCAGCCCGAAAATCTTCCTTTTGCTTTCTGAAATCGGCCCTCGCCTGAAACACAGCCAGAAAAGACCGCCGCTCCCCTTTCAGCAAAAATTGGAGGGCAGCCAACCTGTCCAACCAAAAACGACAACGCATGACCGTACTCAGACGTTCATCCGGCAGATTCTTATAAAGCATATAAAGGTTATTCCGGAAATTCAAATAGGTCTTATGCGGGTTTTCCTTGGACAACGTGCCTCCCCCTACATGATAAACCACAGCCGACGGCACACAGACAATGCCGTATCCGCGACTGCGTAACCGCCAACAAAAGTCAATTTCCTCCATGTGGGCAAAAAAGCGGGCATCCAAACCTCCGGCTTCTCGATAAACGGCACTACGTACCATCAAAGCGGCTCCGGTGGCCCAAAAAACAGGGGCCACTGTATCATATTGCCCCTCATCGGTTTCCACCGTATTCATGACACGCCCCCTGCAATACGGATAACCCCAAGCATCCATATACCCTCCTGCCGCTCCCGCATACTCGAACTTATCCGGTGCATGCCAACTTAGGATTTTAGGTTGGCAGGCTGCTACCTCCGGATGGGTATCCAAATACTGCGACATGGGAGAAATCCAATCGTCTTTCACCTCCACGTCCGAATTCAGCAAAACAAAATATTCGGCCTCAATCTGTGCCAAAGCCCGGTTATACCCTTCGGCAAAGCCGTAATTCCGTTCCAATAAGATTGTTTTCACAGCAGGAAAATCTACCGAAAGAAGCTCCAACGACTTATCCGTAGAAGCATTGTCGGCCACATATACCTCTGCCGATGTATGAGCCAACACACCAGGCAAAAAGCGACGAAGCATTTCTTCTCCGTTCCAATTCAAAATGACTACGGCCACCTTGTCCATATCCGTCCTCTCCTATTATTATAATAAGGTGGCACGTAAAGCCGACCTGCCTGCATTAAAATCTCCCAAACGTACACGGACAATCTGATTGTCCAGATTCCCTTCGACAGGCAATTCCACCCGGATATAGTTGGCTGTAAAGCCATGCATAACTCCTTCCGTCCGGGACTTTTCCAACAGGACCTCGGCCTCGGTTCCGATGTAACGCCGATAAAATGCCTCCCATTTTACATCGGACAACTCCAATAGCCGTTGGCTGCGCCGATGTTTCTCCTCTGGCGAAACGGAATGTCCTATTTTCAGAGCCATCGTTCCGGGGCGCTCCGAATAACTGAACACATGCAACTGGCTCACATCCAACGAACGAATGAAACCGAATGCTTCTTCAAAACATCCATCCGTCTCGCCCCGCGTACCTACAATCACATCCACACCGATAAAGGCATCAGGCATCAGCTCTTTCACACGTGATATCTTCTCGGCAAAAAAATTTGTAGTATAACGGCGACGCATAAGTTTCAGCACTTCATCGCTACCGCTTTGTAACGGTATATGAAAATGGGGCATAAACGCACGCGACTCCGCACAAAAAGCCAACACGTCCTCTGTCAGCAAATTAGGTTCGATGGAAGATATACGGTAACGGGCTATACCTTCCACCCGGTCAAGCGCTTTCACCAAATCCAAAAAGCTTTCACCGGTAGTCTTACCGAAATCTCCGATATTCACTCCAGTCAACACTATTTCACGCCCCCCCTCCGATGCTGCTTGTTCTGCTTGACGAACCAATGAGGCTATGCTACCGTTACGGCTACGCCCACGAGCATACGGAATCGTACAATACGTACAATAATAATCGCACCCGTCTTGCACTTTCAAGAAATAACGTGTCCGGTCGCCACATGAACAGGAAGGGACAAATGTATGTATATCTTTCGTAGGCACAGTATAAGCGGCGTGCTCCGCATCAGCTGATTTACGCTCTGCCGGCAACAAAGGCAAACGTTCCTCTAAATAACGCAATATATCCCCTTTCTGCTCTGCCCCCAAAACTAAATCCACTCCGTCAATAGCAGAAACTTGCTCCGGTTTAAGTTGGGCATAACAGCCCGTTACCACCACAAAAGCTCCGGGATGCTGTTTCACCAACTTATGAATAGCTTGCCGGCATTTATGATCGGCAACCTCCGTTACCGAACAAGTATTCACCACACAAATATCGGCACGTTCTCCGGCTCGCACCGTCCTCACTCCCATCTCCTTCAACAAACGCCCTATTGTAGAAGTCTCTGCAAAATTCAACTTACAGCCTAACGTAAAATATACGGCTTTCTTCCCCTCAAAAACGGATGCTTCTGTCATATCATCTATAGTATAATCCAATCTTAATCACTGTTCCAACCGCAAAGTTACATAATTCTATGGAATAGCACATAGAGAACCTCGAAAAATTAACAGTACATAAAATATTGATTCATTGCAACTTATATATATCCTTAAAAATATGTATCAAAAAAAAGAGGGCAAAGTGTACAACATATCAAAAAAGTATATACCTTTGCAATGTTTTAATAAGCAATTGATTGTTTTACAGATTTAAAAAAGCAAAAAAATGAAAAAGTTAGCATTTTTGTTCGTAGCTTTCGCAGCTATTTCTTTCGCATCTTGCGGTAACAAAACTTCTCAGGCTGAAACTGCAGCTGATACTGACACTGTAGCTGTAGAAGAAGAAATCGTAGAAGTTGATTCTGTAGTTGCCGATAGCGCTGCCGCTGATGCTGCTGTAGTTGCTGATAGCGCTGCTGCCGAAGCTCCTGCTGCTGAATAATTCAGTACAGATACGAACTAAAAGGAACAAGAGATCATACGCGAGTATGGTCTCTATTTTTTTTATACCAATCCCTTCTTTTCGGAATCCATCTCTTTTGGCACGATAAATCTGATTAATAAAAAAGGGGAACACCCTTCATTGGAATTCCCCCTATAAATAACACACAATATAAATAGCCCTTATAATTAAGCTTCTTCCGCTACAACCTCAAAAGGTATCTCAACAGAAACTTCCTTATGCAATTTTACAGTAGCATGATATGAACCCACTGCTTTCACATCTTTCACTACAATAATCTTACGGTCAATATCAAAACCAAGCTTCTTCAACTCGTCTGCAATCTGCAAACTGTTTACCGAGCCATAGATGACCCCCGTAGCACTCACCTTAGTAGGAATAGTCAGAGCAACCTCAGCCAACTTATCAGCCAATGCCTGAGCCTCATTCTTGATTTTCTCCAACTTATGAGCACGCTGCTTCAAATCCTCAGCCAACATTTTCTTGGCAGAATCTGAAGCAATCACAGCCTTACCGGTAGGAATAAGGTAGTTACGACCGTAACCTGACTTTACGTCTACAATATCATTCTTGTAGCCCAAGCCTATAATATCTTCTTTCAATATAATTTCCATGCTTACTCCTCCTTATTATTATTTCATCATATCTGTTACAAATGGAAGAAGTGCCAAATGACGGGCTCTCTTGACAGCCTGTGCTACACGACGCTGATACTTCAAAGAAGTACCTGTAATGCGACGGGGCAAAATCTTACCCTGCTCATTCAAGAATTTCTTCAAGAATTCGGGATCCTTATAATCAATGTACTTAATACCGCTTTTCTTGAAACGGCAGTACTTTTTCTTCTTCACGTCTACGGTCGGCGGAGTCAAATATCTGATTTCTGATTGCTGTGCCATGATTTAATCCTCCTTTTTTGATTTGTTATTTCTTCTCTTCTCAGCGTATTCTGCTGCATACTTCTCCATTTTGATAGTCAAAAAGCGAAGTACTTTCTCATCACGACGGAAATTGACTTCCAAAGTTTTAATCACTTCAGGCTGCGCCTTGAACTCCATAAGGATATAAAATCCCGTGGACTTCTTTTCAATGGCGTAAGCCAATTTCTTCAGGCCCCAGTTCTCTTCATTGATAATCTCTGCACCGTTGTCAGTGAGGATACCCCTGAACTTGTTGACCGCTTCCTTCATCTGGTCGTCAGATAAAACGGGAGTTAAAATGAAAACGGTTTCGTATTGATTCATAATCCGTTAAATAAATAATTAATAATGTTTTTGCAAAAATGCGGTGCAAAATTACGTGTTTTTCCGCTATTATGCAAATTTTCTAAGCTTTAAATCCAATCAAAGCTTTAGAAAAAGAGAGGTTGGAAAAGTAGCTGCCTAAAGCTTTAAAGAAATTTAAGAAGCTCACACGGCCACAATCTGTAATAAATATCATACCTTTGTATGGTCGAACAATCTGAAGGACATGAGCGAACAATTCAATTTCGATATAAAATTAATCTTTGCCATCCTGAACGGGAAGGTGTCGGCAGCAATCAACCGCAAGCTCTACCGTAACTTCCGGCTATACAATGTGGACATTACTCCGGAACAATGGACGGTGTTGTTATATCTATGGGAAAAAGACGGTGTCACGCAACAAGAATTGTGTAACGCGACTTTCAAGGACAAACCGAGTATGACACGGCTGATCGACAATATGGAGCGCCTGAACCTCGTTGTCAGAATATCCGGGAAAACAGACCGGAGAATCAACCTGATTCATCTGACCAAGACTGGACGGGATTTGGAAGAGAAATCGAGATTTATCGCCAACAAGACCCTGAAAGAGGCCCTGCGTGGCCTTAGTGTGGAAGAATTAAGCATAAGCCAGGAAGTTTTAAGAAAAGTGTTTTTAAACACAAAGGATTAAAATGCTCCTTTTCCGTCTTTTTTTCTATGAAAAGTTTCGGAGTTTAAATAATTATGCTTTAATTTGTAGGCTGAATGGAGAAAAACATAAAAAGAAACATACAATGAATAATTTTTTAAAGAATTTGGGTATTCTCTTAATCGTTCTGGGAACTGCGGTATTGGTTCTGAGTTATGTATGCAACTGGCTTGATTATAACTGGCCTAACGGTATAGCCTTATTGGCTATTGTGGTCGGTATTATCGTCCACATTGTCATGAACAAGAAAATACAAGATTAAGAGGTAAAAGAATGGCCCCGGATGTTCCTCAAGGAAATCCGGGGCCATTCTTACGTTATCTGTTCTTATTCCTCTTCTGTTGTGGGGATAATCAAACGATAACCTTTTCCATGGACGTTGTTAATCTCAATGGAAGGGTCGTCTTTCAGATGCTTGCGCAATTTTGTGATATACACATCCATGCTCCGTGCATTGAAGTAATTGTCATCAATCCAAATCGTCTTCAATGCCAGTTCACGTTGTAATACATCATTGGCATGCGCACAAAGCAATGAAAGCAACTCACTTTCCTTGGTTGTCAACTTGGTTTGCTTGTCACCGATAGCCAAAATCTGCCGTTGCGTATCGAAAGTAAAACGACCCAGTTTATACATGTTCGTCTCCTTTACTTTCTTACCCCTCACACGGCGCAAGATGGCCTCCATACGGAATACCAGTTCTTCCATCGAGAAAGGTTTAGTGATATAGTCATCAGCCCCTATTTTAAATCCGTCGAAAATATCCTCCTTCAGGTTTTTGGCCGTCAGGAATATGATAGGTATTTCAGCATTGACCTGTCGGATTTCCTGTGCCAACTGGAATCCATCCTTCTTTGGCATCATAACGTCCAACACACACATTTCGTAACGGTTCTTCAAAAATGCCTTGTAACCGGCATCTCCGTCCGGAAACAGTTCCGCCTCATAACCCTTGGCCTGTAAATACTCTCTCAGCAACATGCCCAGGCTCTCATCGTCCTCGCATAATAATATTCGCAATTTTTCTTCCATAATTCTTATTTTTTTATTGTTGGTAATGTGATTATAAATTTCGTTCCATGACCGTATTCGCTTTCTGCATGTATCACGCCATTCTGTAACCCCACGATTTTCTTGACGTAGGCCAGTCCTAAGCCGAAACCTTTGACATCATGTTTATTGCCAGTATGCACACGATAAAACTTATCGAAAATCCTCTTCAAGTCATCTTTCTGTATGCCTATGCCGTTATCTTCTATTGAAATATTGATCTTGTCCCCCGTATTCCATGTCCGAAGAGTCAAATGCAGTTCCACATCATCACGCTTGTATTTGACCGCATTATCCATCAAATTGAATATCACATTCGTAAAGTGCATCTCATCCACATAAATCTCCGCCTGTTCGGCTTTGAAATCAGACGATATACTTCCTCCATTCTGCGACACTTTCAAAGTAAACGTCTTAATGACTCCCGCCAACAACTGATGTGCATCCAACTCTTTCTGCTTGAACGCAATGTTATCTCTGTCGTACAAAGACATTTGCAGTACTTTTTCCACCTGAAAACGTAAACGCTTGGTCTCGTCGTTAATGACCCGCGAAAGATTCTCGTACATCGCCTCGCTCTTCTTTATCGACTGGTCGCTCAGCATCTGGGCGGCCAATGAAATAGACGAAATCGGAGTCTTGAATTCATGCGTCATATTGTTGATGAAGTCATTTTTCATCTCCGTCACCTTTTTCTGACGGAATATCACATATATCGTAAAGACAAAAGTGACAAACAGAATGATGGTAAAGGCCAATGCCGGAATCATCATCCGTGCCGTTTCCAACAAATAGGAATTCATATCCGGAAAATGAATCCTCACAATGCCGATTTTACCCGCAGGGTCATTACGGAACAACACCTGGGAGTATGAATAGTCTTTTCCTTTCTCCTCGTAATCCGGGCATCGGTATACCTCCCGTCCGTCATTGGTAGCCACCGTGAAATGATAAGGAATACTGATTCCGTTATTTTCAAGCGCATTACGGATGTCCTGATCCAACAATTTGAAATTAATCCGCTCTTCCAGGGGTTTCTCACTCGCTTTATACAAGATAGTGTATATTACTTCGTCAAGCAAACCCTTATGATATACATACGCATTCTTCACATACTCCTGAAACGACCTGGTGGCCTCGTCAATCGAATTATTACGCTCGATACGCAACACTTTCGGCATAGTGGAAGGATGCTTCACTATCGTATGCAATTCGAAATCGGAATATATCTTTTCTCCCCCGTGTGCAACTCCTACACCGTTGCTCGCATCTACAGTACCGACTATCCCGCCCATATAAAGTTTAGGCAAAGAATCCGAACTCGGGCTTAAATTGTCCCGCGTAAAGTTCTCCAGATAACGAAACGTCTCGTTCTGCTCCAAATTGCGGGATGCCTGATTCAGACTACGAACTACGGATTCGTCAAATTGTTCCTTCCGCATCTTCACCATCTGCTCGATGTAGCGCATCTGCAACAAAAGAAGTCCCAAAAACGAAACTCCGATAATTACACTTACTATCCAGATTGTAGACCTTTTCATATCAGCAAATATACATATCGAAAACGGGCATTAAGCTCATAAAAACTTATTCCTTCATTGAGTTTAACGTTATTAACAACAAAGTAATACAAAATGATTTATACAAGCAAACAAGGAATGCTTTATCTTAAAAATAAGTATTCAGTCGCCGAGAAAAAATATCTGCATGTATCCCTCAAGCAGTGCCTCCCACCTGTTCCTAAGATACGTTTTTATTGTGCAGCAAACGAAAAAATCCCGCCCTTCAACTTACTTGCATACTCAAGCAAAAAGTCGAAAAGCGGGATACCTCCAGTAGCTTAGTTTATTATTCTTCTTTACCTTGTTTAGCCTCAAAATCCTTAACCAGTTTCTCTTGCACGTCTGCCGGTACCAGTTCGTAGCTGGCAAACGACATGATGAAAGAAGCACGACCACCGGTAATGGAACTTAAAGAGGTACAATAATTGGACATCTCCTTCAACGGCACTTTGGCCACAAGTTTCTCATAACCGTTCTCGCTAGTCATCCCCATAATCATGCCTCGGCGTCCTTGCAAATCGCTCATCACATCACCCATCTTGTCACTGGGAACAAAGACCTCCACGTCGTAAATAGGCTCCAGAATCTTCGGCCCGGCCTCTTTAAACGCCATACTGAAAGCATTACGCCCGGCCAACATGAAAGAAATTTCATTGGAATCTACGGGATGCATCTTTCCGTCGTACACGATGACACGGACATCGCGGGCGTAACTACCCGTCAACGGGCCTTGTTCCATACGCTGCATCACACCTTTCAGAATAGCCGGCATGAAACGGGCATCAATGGCACCACCCACCACAGAGTTGATAAAGACGAGCTTGCCGCCCCACTCTAAGGGTACTTCTTCCTTGCTGCGCGCATTAATCCGGAACTCTTGTCCGTTGAAACGATATACTTCCGGATCGGGCATACCTTCATAATAGGGTTCCACAATCAAATGTACTTCGCCGAACTGCCCCGCTCCTCCCGACTGTTTCTTATGACGGTAGTCGGCACGCGCAGCCTTCGTAATGGTCTCACGATAAGGAATGCGAGGTTCTTCGAACTTAATGGCAATCTTTTCATTATTTTCCATACGCCACTTCAACGTACGCAAATGGAATTCCCCTTGTCCGTGTACCAGTATCTGACGCAATTCTTTGCTCTGCTCCACTACCCACGTGGGATCTTCCTCACGCATACGGTTCAAGGCATTCATCATCTTCTCGGTCTCTGCCTCGTTCACCGCCTTTACCGCACGGGTATACTTCGGATTGGGATATTTGATGAAATTGAAACGGTTCTCGCTATTTTTATCATTCAACGTATTCCCCGTCTTCACATCCTTCAGCTTCACCGTGCAACCGATATCTCCGGCCACCAATTCTTCCACCTTAATACGGTTGGCACCCGCACAAACGAACAACTGCGACATGCGTTCTTTCGACCCGCGGTCGGCATTGTTCAAATCATCACCTTCATGTACCTTGCCACTCATCACCTTGAAGTACTGCACCTCGCCGATATGAGGTTCTACGCCGGTCTTGAAGAAATAAAGCGAAGTCGGGCCGTCCACATCGGGAGTCACCTCCATACCTCTAGTATTATGCACTTTGGGCATCTCGCTGACGAAAGGCACGACATTGCCCAAAAATTCCATCAAGCGCCGTACACCCATATCCTTTCCCGCACAAACACAGAACACCGGGAACATCCCCCGTGCTGCCAATCCCTTGCGGATACCCTCACGCATCTCGTCTTCGGTCAGCGTTTCGCTCTCAAAGAATTTCTCCATCAATGTTTCGTCGTTCTCGGCAGCGGCCTCAACCAATACCTTGTGCATCTCCATGGCCTTCTCTTTCTGGTCTTCCGGGATTTCTTCTATCGTCGGTTCTCCACCTTCAGGCCCCCAGGAGTATTTCTTCATCAGCAACACGTCAATCAAGGCATTGAAGTCCGGCCCTGTTTTTATCGGATACTGCACCGGAACGACCTTGTTGCCGTAAATGGAAGTCAACTGCTCCAATATGGCATCGTAATCGCACTTTTCATCATCCAACTGGTTTACCAGAAAAATCACGGGCTTCCCTAACTTTTCCGTATATCTGAAATGATTCTGCGTCCCGACTTCCGCACCATATTGCCCGTTCAACAGCAACACGGCCGTATCCGTCACATTCAGTGCCGTCAACGCCGCACCCACAAAATCATCCGAACCCGGACAGTCTATGATATTCAGTTTCTTATTGTTCCATTCCACATGATACACTGTGGAAAAAACCGAATAACCGTATTCCTGTTCCACCGGAAAATAGTCACTCACCGTGTTCTTGGCCGTAATTCTTCCGCGGCGCTTAATCAATCCGGCCTCATAAAGCAAGGCTTCCGTGAGTGTTGTTTTACCGGAACCATCATTTCCCAACAGGGCTATGTTTTTAATCTCGTTTGTTTGATATACTTTCATCGTGTAACATTTAATTTAAAGGTAACAACTAAACGGCACGAAATTTAGCAATAAAATCCCATACAGCCAACGATTCCGTGATTTTGTTCATTATGTTTTTAAACATAGTCTGCCTTTTCGGGTTCTTTTTCCTTCTTTCACTACCTTTGCACCACAGTTTTACACCTTATTATATATGGCCGGAATTTACATCCATATTCCTTTTTGCACAAGCCGTTGTGTATATTGCGACTTTTATTCCACAACATGCGGGGAAAAAGACAAGGCTTACATAAGTGCCCTGACGAACGAATTGCGTTTAAGGGCGAATTACTTGCAACAAGACGGACAAATGCCCGTAATTGAAACGATATATATAGGAGGCGGGACCCCTTCTACGCTCGACACGTCTTTACTCGAACCAATCTTCGAAGCATTATTCCAAACCTACAACGTGTCCGACCGGGCAGAAGTTACCATCGAGGCCAATCCGGACGACCTCACTCCACGAAAAATCAAATCACTCCATACTCTGCCCGTCAATAGGCTAAGCATGGGGGTACAGACATTCGACGATGGTAAACTACGTCTGCTCCACCGCCGACATAGTGGAGAGCAAGCCATCCGCGCAGTACATGACTGTCAGGACACCGGATTCGACAACATCAGCATCGACTTGATTTACGGCCTACCGGCACAATCCCTTCGCGAATGGGAAACGGACGTGGACACAGCACTTTCCTTGAACGTACAACATATTTCGGCATACGCGCTCATCTACGAAGAAGGCACTCCACTTTGGAAAATGCGCAAACGGCATGTAGTGGAAGAAGCTGACGAAGAACTAAGCCTGGAAATGTTCAGTCTTTTAATGTACCGACTCGAAAATGCCGGTTTCGAGCATTATGAAATTTCCAACTTTGCCCGCCCGGGCTTCCGTTCCCGACATAATTCCAGTTACTGGAAAGGCATTCCTTATTTAGGATGCGGCCCTTCGGCCCATTCTTTCGACGGACGTAACCGACAATGGAACCATCCGGATCTGAACGTCTATATAGACAAAGTGGGGAAATGCTTCTCCTCTGAAGACTTCAACCGCGCACCATGGATAGAGCAGGAAGAGCTGAACCTATACGAAAGATACAATGATTGCATCATTACTTCCTTACGCACGTCCGACGGACTAAACCTGAGCGAATTGAAACGAAAATTCGGCCAACCATTAACGGATTACTGCCTGCAAGCTGCCGCCGTCCACCTGAGAAACGGACAGCTCGAAATTATGGAAAAAAAAGAGCAAGCCCCCGAAGGCTTGCTCAAACTGACACGCCGGGGAATCTTTCTTTCCGACGGCATTATGAGTGATTTGCTTTACGTTCCAGACTGACTAATTCCTCATCTCCTGATAAGTGATTTCATAAAAACAAGGGTACACATTAGAAGAAGCATCACTATGCCCCTGTGAATGCGGTACAATGAGACGAACTTTGGCTATCTCTTCATCTGCATTGATTTGACGACCGATATTGATATAGGTTAAAGGAACCAACCACCCGGCAGGCACTGCTTTCGAACCGTAATACTGATACATCGCCCCACCCCCATTCACTGATGTATTGAATGAAGCGGTAAAGGTTCCGTAAGTATCCGTCACGTCCATGATGTCAGGGTTCGTCTGCCAGTAAGCCGAATTGTTCGTAGTCTGCACGGAATCCCTTAAAATATTGAACTCCGTATAACGGCAAATGATGCGCTTCTGTTGGCCGTTCTTCATCTTTTCACCTGCCCCTTTACGTACAATCTGCATATACACACCGGTATTCTCAAAGACAACGTATTCGTTTCTTTCGAGATTGGTCGTACTGTCCTGGGCATAAAACTCCCCTTCGGAAATCGTATTGATTTTACCGACATGAATCAATTCTTCCCCGTCACTCAAACGGATTACAACATCACGGTTCAGAAAAGCCGAAATGGCATCACGCTCTTTCTCCCGTTGCTCGGCGTATGTTTCCCCGTCGTCACAACTCTGCAATCCCCCTCCAACACCTAACACGGCAAACAAAATATAAATAATCTTTCTCATATTTAGTTTTTTATAAATCACATTTCATCTATCTGTCAATAGAGAAGTATATTTCTTCAAAGCCTTGCGGACAATCTGTACGGCCTCATCCATCGTACAAGAAAGTTCCCCGCCCGAAGCATTCAAATGGCCCCCGCCATTGAAGAACTCTGCCGCCATCCGGTTACAGGGAAAATCATCCACAGAACGCAAGGACACGCGAATTGCATGGCGTTCGGTATCTTCACGCAGAAATACCGAAAGACGGGATTTCCCGATTTGGAGCGGTATATTCACGAACCCCTCCGTATCGCCTTTCCTATGCGAAAACCGCTTCTGTTCTTCTCTTGTTAAAGTCATCAATGAAGCATGATATTCCGGAAAATACTCCAGTTTGACATATAGCATATACCCCATCAACCGAAAACGCTCAGCTGAGTAATTGAAAAATACATTGCGGTATATCTTGTCTTTGTCGATGCCTTTTGTCAGCAGGCGGCCTATAATATAATAAATATCGCTGCGATTGGAATTATAGGAAAAACAACCAGTATCCGTCATCATCCCTGTGTAAAGACATACCGCTTCCTCATACGTCATCGGCTCCACGCCTTCCAACTGCACCAATATACGATAAAGTAATTCACACGTCGAACTCATCTCTTGCCGAGAAACAGCCCAATCACAAAAATCTACAGGATCAAGATGATGGTCTATCATAATCTTAGGAGTTCGGGAATCCATCACGGGTTTCTGTAATCCCTGCAAACGATCGGGGGCGTTGAAATCCAAACAAATAATCAAGTCAGCCGCCGCCACCAAAGGAGCTACTTCGTTTTCATGTTTCTCATGAATGCGGACACGTTCCACTCCGGGCATCCATTTCAAGAAATCAGGAAAGATATTCGGAACCACGGGTTGGGCATTTTTGCCTTTTCGCCATAGGAAATGGGAAAAGGCCAAAACAGCACCCATGGCATCTCCATCGGGAGACACATGACATGTAATGATGATATTGTGCGCCTTATCCAGTAACGTACGCAAACGCTGCACGTCTACTTCGGACAAGAGATTATCCAACATATAAAAATTGTATTACGGTTTATAATTTACAAATATACTATAAAAAGTCTGCTGTTCCTCAATTTAAAGCAACTTTTAACGCTCCTTTGGCTTCCATATCATGGAAACTCCAACCTAATCTGTCACATTCTTGAATATAACGCCTCCTTTCATTTCGCCACAAAGAAGCATCCAACACCACACAACGGGGATTGAACAAACGAGACAGTTCATGCATACTGCCATGATAGCCGCGACAAACATAAAGATAATCGACCTCAGCCTGACACATTCCTTTTATCCCATCCCAACGGTCATCCGTAAGCATCAAAAAGGAGATGCCGTTCCTACCCGCCACCAAACCATGTACGGAAGAAATATAGTTATCCCTGAAATCAGCGGTCACGACCACAGGTACGTCCGAAAGCTTCTTTGCCCAAAAGGATTCTGCAATATAAGACATACGCTCCCTCACACTATCCTCTTCAGTCGAGAACAAATAAGAGCGTTCCGGTGAATAAATCACGTGGACAGACGGACATGAAGAGTGATTATAAAACACGATTTCCGGTCGGATCCTGCAAAACTGCCTGTTTACAGCAAAGGCACACAAAGTCAATATCACACTCATAAGTCCGAACTGTACCCGTCGGGCATAAGACCGGCAGAAAGGCATCAGCCAAGCACACAATACTACATAGCACCACAGCGTAAACCATAGTGACCAATCCGTATGGACCACAGCATACGGCCACTCCATCATCGCACGCAGACTGTCATTTTGCCACGTGCCCACCCGGGCAATCCACCACGCACAAACTGTTGTACCGATACCAGTAATCCCAGATAATAATATCAGAGGCATCCCATAAATCAATAGTGCCGTTAAAGGAGATACTACCAAAGTCGCCCATGCCGAATAAAACGAAAATGTACCGAAACGATAAGCCACCAAAGGAACGGTGAATAACTGCGCTGCGAATGACACCAACAAACTTTGAAAAATCCACCTCACATAACGCCATTGCATCAACGGCAACTCCTGAAACCGGGGACATATCGTCAGAATACCGAACATGGCTAAAAAAGATAGTTGAAAGCCCACATCATAGAACCATAAAGGATTGATGCACAACATCAACACCGCACTCATGGCTAAAGAATTAACTGAAAACCCCGAACGACCGACCAAAGACCCGGACAACATCAAGGAATACATCAGTGCCGCCCTCACAAGAGAAGGAGGCAAACCGGCCAAAAAGGTATACCCCCAAACCAGTACCGTAGCAAGCATCGCCCCCAGTAGCCGCAAATAGTGCCTCCTACAATAGCTCAGTATAAATAAATTCAACATCGCTACCAAAAAGCCAAGATGCATGCCAGACAAAGCCAACACATGACTGACACCGACTCCCGCATAAATATCCTTCAACTCATCCGACAGTCCCGACTTTTCCCCTAAAGTCAAAGCTGCAAACAAGTCCAAAGCCTCACCCTGCAAACCGGTATTTCGATATACCTCCAATATTCTATCTCGCCATAACAGAGCTTTGATGCGCAAATCTATCCCCAAAGAAAGATGCCGCTCCTTATCCTCATATCCATGGATTCGTTTCCAACGCTCCTTTCCGATGAATACACGGCCCGATATGCCTTTCACGGCCAAATATTCCGCATAATCGAACTCTTCCGGATTACCTTTGTTTTTCGGTCTCCGGATACGCCCCTTAAAAAACAACTCATCTCCCGTCCGCAAAGTTTCCGCCAAAGAATCCCTCGAAAAGGTCAACCATAATTTGCTGGTTTGCCTCATAGCGAGACCGTTTCCGGACATCAACATAGCCTCTGCCCCTACCGTACGGGGCGAAATTTGAGGAGTATTCAACAATATGGCATGATACTCACGTTCCTCGTCCGTCCAAACCCGACGTAAGTTCTCCCACACATAAAAGGAACGCCACAATCCGAAGAAAAAAAACAGGAAACAAACAGAAATACCGAAAGACACGTAGCTTCTCAACTCACCATGACAAGCACGCCGATGCAATGAATATATACCAACACACAAGCACCACCCTCCAATTAGCAGCACTCCTATGGACAGAAAAATACCCGCCTGGCTACCGCCTCCCGCATATTGCCACAACAACCGTCCCAGCCACAAACCGGGAAGAAGCGGAACAGCCAACCTCACAAAAGGGTATTTCCGCCAAGATTCCGAACATATTCCAACCAGCGTCTACAAATTTTTCAGAACACGAATCTCTTCTATGGCATCTGCCGCATGAAAAACAGCACTCCCGGCTACCAACACATCCGCACCGGCCTCGACCAACAACCGTCCCGTATCACGGTTCACCCCACCATCAACCTCTATTAAGGCTTTCGACCGGCTTCCGTCTATCATACGGCGCAATTCCCGCACTTTATCTAATGTATGGGGAATAAAGGCCTGGCCTCCGAAGCCCGGATTGACGGCCATCAACATGACGATGTCCACATCCTCGATGATATCCGTCAAAGACGAAACGGGCGTGGCCGGATTCAATGTCACTCCGGCTTTCATACCGGCTTCCTTGATCTGCTGTACTACACGATGCAAATGCGGACAAGCCTCTACATGCACATTCATGGAATAAGCTCCCAAAGCTCTCACCTCATTCAGAAACTTTTCCGGTTGCACAATCATCAGATGCACATCCAACGGCTTCTCACACAAACGAGCCACATACTTCAAAACAGGAAAACCGAAAGATATATTGGGGACAAACACACCATCCATGATGTCGATATGCAACCAATCGCATTCACTACGATTAATCATGTCCATTTCCGGTTTCAGGTTTCCGAAATCGGCGGACAACAGGGAAGGAGCCACAAAATGCTTCATAGTACATATATTTTTAAATACGTATATATGTACAAAGTTATATTAAATATCCTATATGCGCAAGCAAGCACACTGTAAAATATGCCACCTTACTTCAAAATCATTCTGGCAAACTCACCGTCTGCAAATTCAAGTTCTTTATAACTGCGTGCGAATAGCTTCAGAAAAGCAATAGTCCGCCGCGACGGTCGCTGCATTCCATTAGGTATAGTTATATCCATAAGCTGTCAGGTTACTTAAATCTGCTATTATAACGCTCTGACCGCTTATTTAGTATATCGCAGGATAGTTATTTTTAAGAAATAGCCAAATGAAGTTCCTTTTTCACCGCCATCTTACGTAAGTTCAACAAAGCATAACGCATACGCCCTAAAGCCGTATTGATACTTACCCCTGTTATATCTGCAATTTCCTTAAAAGACAATTCTTGGTAATACCTCATGAAAACCACTTCTTTCTGGTTTTGGGGCAAGTGTTCTACCAACAGTTTCACATCGTCAAGCACCTGTTCCCGCACCATTTTAGATTCCACAGTCGTTTCAGCCAATTTGATGTCATTGAACAAATCATACTCCACTTCATCGTTAGACACACAATTCTCATTGCGGGTCTGCCTGAAATAATCAATAATCAAATTATGGGCAATGCGGGTTATCCATGCCTGAAACTTGCCATTTTCCACATAACGTCCCTGCTGAATGGTCACCACAGCTTTCATAAACGTTTCCTGGAATATATCATCAGCCACATCTTGATTGTGTACAACAAAAAAGATATAAGAAAAAATCTTCTCTTCATATCTCTCCAACAAGATGTCAAAAGCACCATTATTACCTCCGGCATACAGTTTAACCAACATTTCGTCAGTCAAATTTGCAAAACTCTCCATCCTTATTTATTTTATAGTTAAGTAAGAGTATTCCAATAGGCAATAAACGTTTAATAATTAATAAATGAATTAACAGGATGCAAATAAAAGAAGAATTTTGGAATTACACAAATTTACGGGCAAAAATTATTCTCTGCTTAAAGAAACACAGGGAGAACACATGCATGCCCTCCCTGTTCTTTGACATTATATACTTTCAGGCTTATTCCTGTTCTGCCCTGTCTGTAATGTGCTCTCCCTCCGTAGGAGCCAAGACCTCGTCAAAATCCGTCATGCCGGCCTTGACCAACAAATTATACCAACTTACCAACTTCTTGATATCGGCAGGATAAACGCGGTCACGATCATAATTAGGCAATATCTCTGCAAGATAAGAAGCCAGTTCCTCACGTGAAGCCTTTTTATAATCAAAAGCAGAAAGCTGAGCCTTCTCTTTTTTCTTCAGGCTATTCAAAACTTCCCTCAAAGGCACTTCACCTTCATCCGTATACATGGCTATATCTGCCAAGGAAATGACCTTATCGGTAGCAAAAGCCGGCATACGTTTTTTCACCTCGTCCAACGTTTCTACAATCAAACTACGGTTTCCACGCGAAACCAACTTATACAAACCGGGTTTACCGGAAATAGCCAAAATCGTTTCTAACATAGGTTTATATTTTATTTTTTAAAACAAATGCAAAGATAGTCCTTCACCTACTTTTTTTCAAAATCTTCTTTCTAAAAAAGCTTAATCTTCATGCAACCTTCCCCCACCGATCTTCATCCACATATCTCTTAAGATACCCTCCACGTCTGAGTTTCCATCATTATTTATAATATAATGCGCCCGCTTGCAACGCTCTTCGTCCGACATCTGGGCTGCCATACGCGCCCTTACCTGAGTTTCGGAAGCCCCGTCGCGTTTCATGACACGCTCTATGCAAACTCTTTCCGGAGCACGTACCAACAAGACTTCATCTACCAGACGGTCGAAACCGGACTCGTAAAGAATGGCACATTCCATAACGACCAACGATCCGTTCTGCTTATCCACCCATTGCAGGAAATCATCTTGCACCACCGGATGTACAAGCCGGTTGATACGCTCTGCATGGAGCGGAGAGGCAAATAAATATGAAGCTATCAGTTCACGGTTCAATGCTCCATCCGGCGTATAAGCCCGCTCTCCGATCCTATCCACCAATCCCTGGCGAATGGTTGCAGATTCCATCATCAAACGCTTTGCCTCCTTATCCGTATCATACACGGAAATATGCTGACGACGTAATAAATCCGCCACATAACTTTTCCCGCAACCAATGCCTCCCGTAAGACCAACCTTAATCATATCACTCGTTTTCTTCCTGTACTTGTTCTATCAAATAATCCACTTCTGAAGGGTCTATACGCACATTCGATACTCCGGACGGCATCGACTTTAGATAAAGCTGAATTTTCGAACTGTGATTCTTCATTAGTTCTTCGTACGTGACAGCCAGTACAAAATCGTCCGCCGTAATTTCCTTAAACTGGCTCATCCCCACACGAAAAGTAACTTTTACTTTTGAAGGAAATGTACGCAAGTCCTTACTGCCAGGAAAATTAACACCGAACACAGGAACTTCCACCGTTTTCTCCGTATATAAGTCTATCATCACATTCATTTCCACCTGATCGGGGATGAACTTCGCCCCTCTCACTGGGCGCAACATGCTTATTGTTTTTTCGTTTGCAGACAAATCCAAAAAATAAACCGGAGTGATAAAAGCTTCGGTTATGGTATCCAAAATGGCAGAAGGTGCCAACACTTCCACCGAATCAGGTGTAAACTCCACCCTTTGCAGGTAATACTCCGGAGAGGTTTCCACGACCCCAGCCAACTTGACCGGCACTTTCTTACGGGCACCCTTATTAAAAAAATATTCCAACGTATCTGGCTTTAAAGACACAATACGAGTGGAAGACAACAACTGTGCCTGTACTTTCTTTTGGACATCCAAAAGCGTAACGGAAACACGTCCGGAAGCGTTTCCCTTGTCATAATCCTTATAGTCCACTCGCACGGGAACTTGTTCCGTACCATAAATATAACGAACCAAAACCGTACCTTTATCTCTTATCACTACATTTAAATCAGAAGGCAAATCCGATGTAATGACCACATCTGACGGCACATTTTCCAATTTTAAAGGTATTTTCAATTCTACATCAAATGTTTCATTCAAAGATTGCAACAGCCAGAAAGCCGCAGAGACGAAGAAAAAAAACAAAAAAATCAAGAACTCCTTGTTTTTAGGACCTAACAAGAAGTTCTTGACTGTTGTATAGTATTTTTTGAACTGAACTGAATCCATTACGGTTATTTACCTGCGGCCGTGTCGGTCGGCGCACCGGCATACACTGAATTCTTAGCGATTTTAATTTTTACGCCGGAGGCTATCTCCACCATCAATGTATTATCGAGTTCATTCACTTCTTTCACTTTTCCATAAATTCCGCCTGCCGTTACCACATCAGTACCCGGAACGATGCTGTTTCTGAATTTCTGGATTTCTTTTTGTTTCTTATTCTGAGGACGAATCATAAAGAAATACATGATGGCGAAAATAGCGACCATCATAATAATCATAGACATGCCTCCGCCTTGTTGCTGCAATAAAATTGTCAATAAATTCATGGTTGTATTATTTTAATTGTTTGTCTTCTCTAATTTTTTCTCTGCTATTAATTTTTTGGAAACGGCATCCAACAATCCATTCACGTATGCCCCACTACGCGGCGTACTGTAGATCTTGGCTATATCTACATACTCGTTCAATGAGACATTCAACGGAATATTGGGAAAAGTCAGAATCTCTGCCAATGCAATTTGCATAATCAACAAATCCATAAGGGCAATCCGATTGAATTCCCAGTTCTTTGTATTATCGCTTATCAGCTTACGGTAATACTCCGCATTCAACAACGTGTTACGGAACAAACGATGGGCGAATTCCCGATCCTCTTCATCCTTGAATTCCGGCAAAAGCTCCTGTCCGGCCCCTTTAGCCTCGTCAAAACGCTTGATGGTCTTCAGCACAAACGTATCCACGATATATTTGTCGTCGTTCCAATATAGGCTCATATCTTCAAGCAAGGAGTCCAACTCTTCATTATTAGAAATGACATTCTTATATATCTTGCGCCATAACTCACGGTCCTGTGCATAAGAAGACTCGGATGATGCCATATACTCTTTGTAGTAATCCGTCTCTATGATTTGTTTGTACAACGAACGCACAAACCCTTCTTCGTTCACCCAACTTTTTTTCTGGTTTTCACGAAAATCCAACAGTTGTTTATTTACTTCCAACTGCATGATAAAACGATTGTCAATGAACTTTGTACTGGGCGGTTCGCCCACCTTGATACGGTTATACCTGCTCTGTGCCGTCTCTACGGCACGTTCTGCTATCCGGTTGATTTCTACCATCAGGGCCAATAGGTAATTATACAAATCATAAGCCTTGGCCAAACTGAAGAAAAGTTCTTTTTCCGCCGTATCTATGTTCTTTCCCCCGTTTTGGTAATAAGCATAAGTAATCTGAACAACCTTTAAGCGTATAATCTCTCTGTTTATCATATAATATTATATATTGCAGTGCAAAAGTACGTATTTTATAGATAAAAAGGCCATCTTTCCCTCATTTTTTTTGGATGTTTTAAAAAATATTCTCAATTTTGAAGTAGTTATTTATAAACCGCAAAATATGGAAGATTTCAAAAAGAACCAGGAAAGAGATAAAGACATCGTCTTTTCCAAATCCGTAAAGGCAGGAAAACGCATTTATTATGTGGATGTGAAGAAAAACAGGAAAGGTGAATTATTCATAGCCCTCACAGAAAGCAAAAAAGTCATATCGGGAGATACGGAATCTCCATCCATAAATTTTGAAAAGCATAAGATATTCCTTTACCAGGAGGATTTCGAGCACTTTATGTCCGGGTTGGAAGAAGCTGTGAACTTCGTCCGCAAGGAACAGCCAGGAATAGAACCGCGACAAAGTCACAATACAACAGGTGATGAAAGTAACATAAGTTCAGATTTGAAAATTAACATGGACTTAAACGTGGAAGATATCGGATTAAATGTAGAATAACGCTAATATATAAAGGATAGGTTTGGGGTCACATGATTCTAAACCTATCCTTTAATAGCTCCAATATTTGCTTCCGGAAAGATTAACCTAATATTCCTAACTCATGAAACAAGCTATACTTTTTTCTCGGAATATCTCTACGCAGGATTCACTTTATTGGCACTCCTGTCCTAAATATTCAACAAAAGCCTTGATTGGCAGTCGGATGTGCCCGTACAATCTGCGCCAAACGATTTTCCGTTCTAAGCCAAACAATTTTTCAATCTGCTGAGAACGATTTTCAGGTATGCCTACACCTGTTTTACGGGCTTTGTTGTGCCAAACGCCCTGCCCCACCTCCCACAAACGGTTTTTCGTGCGAAAGGGTTCGCATCCTTCAGACACTCTCTGTACCAATGCTTTAAGGTGAACTTTCTGCCTTTACATCCTTCACCGGGATTTCACCGGGAAATGATACACAGCATACAGGTTCCGATTTACAAATGTAAACAAACTGGTAATCAACAGGGTTATGGTGAAGGGTTTGACAAGAGCTTTTTCATGTCGTATATTTGCGGGCAGAAAACAGACCCTAAACACGGCTACTATGGATTTCAAAAGGATTGCACATCATGCCGTAAGGAGGTGGAACAAAAAACGAAAGGCAGAAAAAGCTGCGAACACGCCACGCACCGCTGCACCGCAAGAGGAAACGCTACCGAAAGCCGCCAACCTCAAATCCGCCCTCGGAAGTTTCCTCGCCGGACTACACTGCGTGATGGAAATATGAAAAAAACACCCGCAACATTTGGCCATGCCAATGAAAAGCCGTAATTTTGCACCGCTTTTCAGCATCATCGAAAGATGCACACATCGTGTGATGGTGAGATTAAGCATAAATCACTTAATTTAGAGTAACACAAAAAATTAATGCAATGAAAGAAATTAATGTAAAAGGTACAGTAAGAACTGTATTCGGCAAGAAAGCTGCCCGTGACATCCGTAGAGCCAATGCTGTTCCCTGCAATTTGTACGGAGAAGCAAAAGATGAAAACGGCGCACCAGTCGCATTGGCATTCACCACGACAAACGATGAACTGCGCAACCTGATTTACTCCCCGGATATCTATGTTGTAAATTTGAACATTGACGGTAAGGAATACAAAGCAGTATTGAAAGAGCTTCAATTCCATCCGGTAAAAGACAACGTATTGCATGTGGATTTCTACGAAATCACTGAAACCAAACCCATCATAATGGAAGTGCCCATCAAACTGAACGGTTTGGCAGAAGGTGTGAAAGCCGGTGGACGTTTGGCCGCATCCGTACGTAAATTGAAAGTAAAATCTGTTTATACTCAAATCCCCGAACGCCTGAACATCGACGTGACGAGCTTGGGATTGGGTAAGACCATCAAAGTCGGTGAATTGCATTTTGATGGTTTGGAGTTGGTTACTAGCAAAGAGGTTGTCGTTTGCCAAGTTAAGATGACGCGTAGCGCAAGATCTGCCGCATCTGCTGACAATTAATCCATAGACAGCGAATGAAATACTTAATTGTCGGTTTGGGCAATATCGGAAACGAATACGCCGGAACCCGTCACAATATAGGTTTTAGAGTATTGGATGCCTTGGCCAAGGCATCCAATCTTGTTTTTGAGGACAAACGCTACGGCGCTGTGGCTTCCCTCTCGCTGAAAGGGCAGCAATTGGTGCTTTTGAAACCGTCCACCTACATGAACTTGAGCGGAAACGCCGTCAGGTACTGGATGAACAAAGAGAACGTTCCCCTTGAACGTATCCTGGTGGTCGTAGACGATTTGGCCCTTCCATTCGGTGCCCTACGCATGAAGCCAAGCGGAAGTGATGCCGGTCATAACGGATTGAAAAACATAGCCTCTGTCTTAGGTACACAGGCATACGCCCGACTTAGGTTCGGCATCGGTAACGATTTTCCCCGGGGTGGACAAATTGGCTTTGTACTGGGACAATTCACGGAAGAGGACTTGGAAACCATGGACGAACGGGTGGGACTGGCTTGCGAAATGATAAAAAGCTTCTGCCTGGCCGGTATCCAGATTACCATGAACCAATTCAACAAGAAGTAGAAGGATGTATGAACGAAGCGAGAATTGACAAGTGGCTGTGGGCCGCCCGTATCTTCAAGACACGTTCGATGGCCGCTGCAGCCTGCAAGAAAGGACAGGTTTCCATGAAGGGAGCGCAACTGAAACCTTCACGCACCGTCAAGCCTGGTGATGTCATTGAAGTGCGCAAACCTCCTGTCACTTATTCTTTTAAGGTCAAGCAGACCACAGAAAAACGGGTCGGGGCCAAACTGATTCCGGAAATACTGGAGAATGTCACTCCACCAGAACAATACGAACTTTTGGAGATGAGTCGCCTGAGCGGTTTCGTCGGTCGCGCCCGTGGAACCGGACGCCCAACGAAGAAAGACCGTAGGAGCTTGGAGGAATTCACCACACCCGAATATTTGGACGACCTGTTGTTCGACTTCGATGTCGAAGACGAAGAAGGCGGGGAAGACGATTAAGGTTTACCCACAAAAAGCCGTGACAGGGCTTCTTTCTCCCCTACTAGCCAAATGATGTCTCCGACACGGAAAACCCTCTCGGCTTCAGGTTTCTCCAACATACCGTCGGGGGTCTCAATGCCTACAATCATACAGTGGTACCGGTCGCGGATGCCACTGTTTTTTATTTTTACCCCTACGAATCTGGACACCTCGGTAATCAGGAACTGTTTCAACTGCATCTCACGGTCCTGAAGTTCCGCCTCTACGATGACCGTATTCGCCAATGCACCGGAAAAACGTTCTATCTGCTCGTCCGTACCTATCACCTGGATATGGTCACGAGGATAAATACGGTCATTGCCGTTGGGTATATTCATATAGTGCGTTCCGCGAATGATGGAAACGACGTTGACCTCATAACGTTGCCCCAATTTTAAATCACCCAACAACCGGCCTCCCCAAATAGACTCTTCCGGAATTTCAAAGTCAGCCAGATGCAAATCCTTAGACAATAAACGTTGTGCATAACCGGGCTGCACCTTACCATCGCGACGCGCCAACATGTCCCGACTATGCAAGTTGTCCATAAAGACTTTCTCCATCCTGATGGAATTCCGTCGCAACGGACGGGACAAGGAGATTCCCCCTACAATCAACAGGGCAAACAACAACAACAAGGGGTCGGCAAACGGCACTAAAAAGCGGATGATATAGAAAATGAGCATACAAACCACCACCGACCTCACAATAAGCGTAAAGACCAACGGCAAACGGTTGTAACGACTTTCCTTCCACAAGGCCTGAAACAAAGACGAACGTCGGCCGCGTGCCATGACACCCCGCAAAAAAGGAGCGATGCAAAGCAGCGTGACGACTCCGCAAAGCGCATTCGCCCACCAATGGGGCAATATCTCGCGGGTAAAGGGTAACAGAAAACGGAAAGACAGGGCAATGACCGTCACGGAAAGAATCGTAAAGACCACAATCTGCCTCAACATGGCAGAAATCAGTTTCTTCCAATTTCCGGAATGGCTCTGCACCACCGCGCCCGGCGTATAGCGTTCCAACCACGCCACCCAACCGTGGGGCAACACGCGGCACAACCAGGAATAAGCCGGACCAGAGGCTTTCAGCATATAAGGCGTAGTGAAAGTCGTCACTACGGAAACGGCTACCACAATAGGATAGAGGTAATGGCTCGTCACGCCAAGCGACATCCCCAAAGAAGCGATGATAAAAGCAAACTCCCCTATTTGCGACATGCTAAAGCCGCACTTCATCGCCTCTTTCAACGGCTGCCCGGCCAATACGAAACCGAACGTCCCGAAAAAAGCCTGCCCTGCGATGATAGTCAAGGTCAAGGCTACTATCGGCCAGGCATACTCAACCAATACTTCCGGGTCCACCAACATCCCTACGGACACAAAGAAGATGGCACCGAACAAATCCTTCACCGGAGCCACCAACCTTTCTATCCGCTCGGCTTCTACCGTTTCGGCCAAGATGGAACCTACCACAAAGGCGCCGAACGCAGCACTAAAACCAGACTCCACAGCAACCACCGCCATGACGAAGCAAAGCGCCAACGATACGATTAACAAGGTCTCGCTGTTCAAGAACTTTTGGTTTTTCCTTAATATAATAGGTATGAGATATAACCCAACTACAAACCAAAGTATCAAGAAAAAGCCTAATCGGAGCAATCCCGCTATCAACTCTTCTCCTTCTATATTATGGCTTACAGCCAAAGTGGATAGCATCACCATCAACACAATGGCCAGTATGTCCTCCAGAATCAGTACACTGAGCACGATTCCCGCGAACTTTTTCTGTAAAACACCCAGATCCTGAAAAGCCTTGTATATAATGGTAGTGGAAGACATGGCCAACATTCCGCCCAGATAGATGCAATCCATGCTCTTCCATCCGAACAGATGCCCGACAGACGTGCCTAAAAACATCATGCAGAATATAATGGTAAGGGCGGCAATGACCGGTGCCGCCCCCATCTTGAGTATTTTCTTGAAACTGAACTCCAGTCCCAACGTAAACAACAAGATAACGACACCTATCTGCGCCCAAATATCTATGCTGCCCACATCCCGTACCGATGGCGTATAAACAAAATGAGGCCCTGCAATGAATCCTGCTACTATGTAACCTAGCACAACCGGTTGCTTGAGCCACTTAAACAATAGGGATACCCCGGCGGCGACTAACAATATCCACGCCAAATCCTGAATCAATGCCGGAAGATGTTCCATTCTCTGCTATTTTACTGCCGTCAACTCTGCTATCTTCACAATGGTCATCATCGCCTTTTCCATGCTCTGCACCGGAACAAACTCATGGCGCCCATGAAAATTCAGTCCTCCTGCAAAAATGTTAGGACACGGCAATCCTTTAAATGAAAGCTGCGCCCCATCCGTTCCCCCACGGATAGCCCTCACCCGGCACTCTACCCCGCATACCTCCATGGCCTCTTTCGCTATGTCGATGATATGCATCACCGGCTCCACCTTCTCGCGCATGTTGTAATATTGGTCACGCACCTCGACCGTCACCGTACCCTCCCCGGTTTCCTCATTCAGTTCTTCAGCCAATTGCCGCACGAACGCTTTACGGGCTTCAAACTTCTGCCGGTCATGGTCGCGTATGATATAAGACAAGATGGTTTCCTCCACCGTACCTTTCATACCTGTCAGGTGGTAAAAACCTTCATAGCCTTCCGTGGTTTGCGGGGTTTCGTCCGAAGGCATCCTGCGGATGAACTCAGCGGCTGTCAGCATGGCATTCCGCATCTTGTCTTTGGCATACCCGGGATGCACGTTCAGTCCTTTCACCGTCACTTTGGCTGCCGCTGCATTGAAGTTTTCAAACTCCAATTCGCCTACTTCTCCGCCATCCATAGTATAAGCCCACTCACAACCAAACTTCTCCACATCAAAAAGATGCGCCCCCATACCGATTTCTTCGTCGGGATTGAAGCCCACACGGATTTTACCGTGCTTGATTTCCGGGTGTTCCCGAAGGTAAACCATGGCCTGTACGATTTCCGCAATACCGGCCTTGTCATCAGCTCCCAACAGGGTATGGCCGTCCGTGACAATCAAATCCTCACCCACATGATCCGACAATTCGGGAAATTGTTTCGGCGACGTAACAATCCTCTCTTCAGCGCACAATACAATGTCCCCTCCATCGTATTGCTCCACGATTCGCGGTTTCACATCCTTGCCCGAGCAATCCGGCGAAGTGTCGATATGGGCTATAAAACCGATTGTAGGCACGTCACGCTCCGTGTTCGCAGGCAACGTAGCATACAAATATCCATGTTCGTCCAACGATACGTCCTCAAGTCCTATCGCTTTCAATTCGTTCTCCAAATATCGTGCAAACACCATCTGCTTGTCAGTACTCGGACAACCCTCTCCTTCTTCATTCGACTGCGTGTCAAAACTCACGTATTTCAAAAATCGTTCTATCAGTTCCATAATTCATCATTCGTTTAATCTAAGTTGTAAAATTAATCAATCCTATAGTTTTTCGCAACAAAGGACTGCTTTTTTGTCCTTTTTTTATGTTATAAAACATGATAAGGTGGTTTTATTTAAAATAATTCCATTTATTTTTTGTAAGCGCACTCTTTTATTGTATATTTGACACCAAATAATATTAATCCTAACAATAATGAAACCATGAAAAGACCTATACTGGTATTTTACAGCATGTTACTTGGTTGTACGGCTACATACGGACAACAGGATGTCACATCCATTTATCTGGCTAATCCCTCTTTCGAAGAGGACGCAAAGGCTTGTACACAGGATTCCCCCGACGCACTTTATGAAGGCACCGAAGGGTTGCGAGGATGGAACTTGTCGCCCAAAGGATGGCAAATTACCAGTCCTGGAAAAGCCCTCCTTATTAACAAGGAATGTGCCACAGACAATGGATTCGGCAAGACGGAAGCAGCCAACGGGGATTTTGCCTACTACCAACGTTTCGGTTGGGGCAGTGCAAATTCGGAAATGAGGCAAACCACATCCACCCCTTTGCCGGCCGGGGAATACGAACTGAAATTTTTCAGCAAAGCTTTTGCCGCCAACAATGCCGCGACCAGTGCGACTGTCACGGTCAGCGACAGAGAACTGAAATCGTTGGACAAACTGACAATTACCTGCGTGAACGGAAACGCAGGTATTATGGCAACGTCTTCATGGACGGAAAATTCCCTGAAATTCAAGTTGGAGGAGGAATCCGCCATTACCCTATCGGCACAAATGAGTTGGGGCAACGGGGGAAGCTGCATTGCATACGACCATTTTACGCTGACACAACTGCCGGAGGGCAGCCTCGATCCCGACGCACCGAGCATTGAAGGCGGCACGGAAGACCAAGTGGACTCCCCCACCGAAGGAGTCATATCCCATGAGTTCGTAGAAGAATCAGCCATGCAACAGGATCTGTTGCAAATGTTGGTCAACTCCCTGACATACGCCCATAATATATGGTACGACTGCGCGTCTCCCAACAGTAAGGACGAAGCCTGCGGATATTTTAAAGCCAACAGTGCCGGACAAAGCAACGAGGACGGCGTGCGCACAAATGCCGACTTTTCCATGATTTGCGCTTTCCTTTATAAATATGGCAAAGGTAAAGTAAACCTTCCGGAAGGCATCACTTGGGACATGGTAAAAGACATGGCCGTGAAGTCGCTCGTCTTCGGTTATTCCACCCATAAAGCCAATAAATTCAAGATTACCTCGGACAACAAGTATTGGGGTTCCGTCAGCAATGCTGACCACGTATGGGAAAGTTCGCTTTGGGCCACGTCATTGGCATACGCCTCTTACTTCCTGAACGAAGAATTGGACGAGAACCAAAAGACTTACATTTACAACATGATCAAGGCGGAATGCAATTACGAACTGGAGCGCAGCATTCCCACGGGTTACAACGGCGACACGAAAGCCGAAGAAAACGGTTGGGAAACCAACATCTTGTCCTGTGCTTTGGGGCTATACCCCGACGATGCACTGGCCCACAAATGGTTCGACCGCCTGCGTGCGTTTGCCATCAATTGCTATTCGCACGCCGATGATGCCCAAAACACTACGGTCATCGACCCCGAATATGACGAGACCACCGTACAGGACCTGTACATCGGCAAAAACCTGTATGACGACTATACATTGCAAAACCACAATTACTTCCATACTTCTTACCAGAATGTCGTGATGCAGGAACTGGGCGAATCCCATCTGGCCCTCCATCTGTTCCAAGGCGAGAATCCGAAATGGAAGACCAACGCCTTGATGCACAACAACCAGAAAGTCATGGACGAGGTGCTCTGCCGTCTGGCGTTGGCCGACGGAGAACTGGCTATGCCGAACGGCAATGACTGGAGCATGTTCCTCTACGACCAAATCACCAGCTACACCACGGCTGCCTGCTTCCTGCGCGACCCGAATGCCCTGATGCTGGAAAATCTGGCTTACAAACATATCAAGGCCCGCCAGAGCACGACACAGGATGGAAGTTGGTTGCTCAACAGCGACATCGGCCCACGACGTATGGGTGTGGAAGGACACCGCGTCATGATGACCTACCTGATGCATGAACTGGCTTCCACGGCAGACATGCAGGCCACATCTTGGAAAGATTTCAGCCAATCGCAGGAACAAGCCTACATCTTCACTCCGCAAAATATCGTACGGGCCAACACGCCCGACCGTTTCAGCGTGTTCTCGTGGAGTAACGGGCTCAAGAGCTATACCGGATATATCGCGTCCAACAAGCCTGACAAAAACAAAATCATCGTGCCCTACAAGAAGAACAACACGGGAAACATCTTGGGTTGGTACACCGTAAACGGCAAGGCCACAGATGCCTCACCCGTCATCAGCGGCATCTACGACCTGAACGGGAACAGTTACACCATGAACGGCAAGTTGATGACCAACGGGAACAGTCTGGAAAACAACTTCACCCTCTTCTCCACCCCGGGCAACGCTTTCATCTACATGGATTACGTGGTGGGCAAAACCAACGGAACCATAACTGAAGAGAAAGGCGGCCTGATGGCTATCAGCACCGACCCGTTCACCAAAGAAAAACGTACGCTCTACCATAGCAAAGGACGATTGCAAACCGATGGCAGCCAGTTGAAATCATTCGAGGGAAACTGGGTCAACATCGACAATGAAGTAGGAATCGTGAGCACGGCTACCGACAAATCCATCGCCTTCGGAGACCGTGAACTGAACAGTTCCATCTTCCTGTCCAAGATTTACCCGGTTTACTCGACCGACGGACGTAGCTTCAGCAACGGAAGCATCGTAGACCGCCGACACATTATATATTATAGCAATGTGGACTCGGCCGACACGGAACAGTTGGCTGCCGACGTACTGCCCCTGACAGCACAAGTGGCCGAAGGTTGGAACGGCATCATCGTCAGCGACCCTGACAGTGCGCGCTATCTGCTGCTCGGCAACTATCTCGGAGAAACGGCCTGCACCCTGAAAGACATCCTTTTGCCTGACGGAGCACCGGTCTTCACGGAGATGACCGCCGTCAACGGACGAGGCTCCACTGCCACATTCCGTTGCGACGTGAACCACAGCGTGGCCAATACGCTCCGCGTGTTCATCCAAGGCGACGGACTTTCCGCCCGACAGATGGAAAACGACTCTTGCGGTGCCTACCTCTATAATCATAGCGGACAAAAGCAACAAGCCCAAGTCACGATTTGGGCTGACGGAAATAAACTGACCGCAACAGTCACTGTGGAACAAGAATCTTGTGTATCCGTCAAAGCTGTCGGGAACGAAATCCTTACCGAAACCGTGGACCTCAAAGAAGAACAGGAAGAATTTTTCGATGTCACTGCACAATTTCTCTCCAATCCCGGTTTTGAAGAAGACCAGACCTACGGAACAGAAAGCAAAGTGACATTGAACGGAGTGGTCTACGATCCTTGCTACGTCAATACGGTCAAAGCATCCGACAGCAAATGGCCGCAAGTCCTGCCCATCCAAGGTTGGACACCCGGCAACAGACTGAAAGGCGGCTCCAACTTCGCCGTACTGTATTCCATGCCTTACAGCACCACCATGTATTGCGTATCTCCGTCCAACGTGGGCAACTCGGCCAGTATCATGGCAGCTCCCGCCACGGATGATGCCTGCGGCAAACGCTGCCTGAGCATCCTGAACTCCTGGGACAGCGGCAATAACAGCATCTCACAAACCTTCACCTTGCCCAAAGGCGAATACAAATTGAGTTTTCTGGCACAATACGTATGCGCCAACGAAATGCGGCACATCAACGATTACACCATCGCCACGACCGGCGACAACCTCAATTATTCCCGTTGCGGAATCCGTTTCGGCGACACGGAAATATACAAATATCCCCGGTTAGCCAACCATTGGGAAACTGTGGAATGCCCTTTTTCGCTTGAAACGGAAACTCAAGTGACCGTCAACATGGGACTCGAAACCACAGCCGGAGTCGGAGCAGCCTACAATACCCGCTTATACATCGATCAGGTAAAACTTTACAGTAAGGACGAAATCATAGATGACATCTCAGGAATCCTCGGTGGAGCGGACACAGAAAATGTCGATGTGTACAATCTGCAAGGCATGAAATTGCGCAGCAACGTCCCTGCCGGGCAAGCCACAAGCGGATTGTCTAAAGGCATTTACATCGTAGGAAATAAAAAGACAATCCAACATTGACCTCAATATTCAACTGTTCGCAAGAGAGACTCGTTCCCGATGGAATAAGTCTCTTTTCGCTTTGTTACCGTATTCTCACCGAAAAGAAACCGGGTTGTCACATATCCTACGCCTAACTTTGTAGCGTCCTAAAAAACAGAAGCACATGGAACGAAGAAGGCATTACCGCACGCTCGTGCTCTCCGACATTCATTTGGGTACCTCGCATTCCAAAACAGAAGAAGTCAGCCATTTCCTGAGCCACGTCGATTGCGACCGCCTGATTCTCAACGGCGATATCATAGACGGATGGCATCTGAAAAAATTTCCTGGACAATCTGGCTCCTCTCACGTTCGCCAACCTCCGCATCGTGAAAGAGTATGAACTGGAAAGCGGCGGCAAACGTTACTTCGTCACTCACGGTGATATATTCGACCGGGTCACGACGCAAATGAAATGGCTCGCCCTTTTGGGTGACCTCGGCTATACTATCCTGTTGGATTTCAACAGTTTCTACAACCGTTACCGCGTACGGCACGGCAAACCTTATTATTCGCTTTCGCAGCATGTAAAACAAAAAGTGAAGTCCGCCGTCAACTATATTTCGGACTTCGAACGCACCTTGACCGAATTTGTCCGTGTCCGCAAATACGACGGAATCATTTGCGGACACATCCATCATCCGGATAATACCGAATACGAAGGCATACATTACCTCAATTCCGGCGACTGGGTGGAGACCCTTTCTGCATTGGCCGAAGATGAAAACGGACATTGGAACATCATTTTCTATACTGACATCACCGACAGCCTCCCGCAATTTTCTGGACCCATAATGTCAACTTACTTATCGAACATCTCACCCGGGAACCGGAGCCCGCACCCCAGTCTTTATATACAGAGAAAATACTACAACTTTTCAAGCGTTACAAACCGGTTTTATATAAATACCTAAACACCTAACCCTGTCTTTCATATCAAACAAAAACAAACAGGTATCAAAGAAATACAAAATACTCTCTATCAGGGAGAAAAAAATATATCTCTTAGTAAGAGATATACAAGTGGAATAAAAAACCTTCTTCATCGGCAAAATTAAGCAAAATCAGCGAACCTGCAAAATATAGGATTGTTTTTTTCGTTCACAAACGGTTCCAAATGTTGATGAAATCGTTCCATCCGAAAACATAAATCCCTATAAATTAGCGCAATGAAAATACTCATTGCTCTCTTACTAAGAGAGCAATCATGCAAGCGAGCATGAACGGAATAAGAATTGTTTTTCATTATTGAAATTAGGTTAATGTAAAGGTAGCTGTCTTGTGAAAGACGGCTATCTTTTTTAGTCTGAATCCGTTGGAAAGCAGAAAACGAAAACACAAAAAAGACCCTAATACAAAACATAAAAAAAGTCCTCCACAATCCATAGATTGTTAAGGACTTTCCTCTCGTGACCCCGGAGGGATTCTAACCCTCGACCTTCAGAACCGGAATCTGACGCTCTATACAGCTAAGCTACGGAGCCTTAAAAACGATGCAAAATTAAGAAAAAAACAAAGACGCACCAAACTATTTCAAAAAATTAATCCGCAAAATAAAAATTATCATATAGACACAAAAAACACGTTATACACTTCCAAGTTAACAAAAATACGCTATCTTTGCAGAACATTCTGAAAGAAATCAATAAACGTCATAAAGCAATGAGTCATTTAATCAAACCGGAAAACTATCATGCGCTGTTGGATTTGCAGCAGACTGAAATTGCCATTAAGAAAATAAAAGACTTCTTCCTGAGCAGTATATCCACCGAACTGCGTTTACGCAGGGTGACTGCTCCCTTATTCGTACTCAAAGGGTTAGGAATGAATGATGACCTGAACGGAGTGGAGCGTCCCGTCACTTTCCCCATCAAAGACATGAACGAGGCCCAAGCGGAAGTGGTCCACTCTTTGGCCAAATGGAAACGGGTCACATTGGCTGAGTATAAAGTGGAACCGGGATACGGCATCATCACCGACATGAACGCCATCCGTGCAGACGAAGAAATGGACAACCTGCATTCGCTTTACGTAGACCAATGGGACTGGGAACGCGTCATGCCGCCCCACAGCCGCAACACGGAATACCTGAAAAAAATCGTCAACCGCATTTACAATGCCATCCTGCGCACGGAATTCTTTATTTGCGAGACCTATCCCCAGTTGAAAGCATTCCTACCGGAAGACATACATTTCATACATGCCGAAGAGCTCAGGCAACGTTATCCCGACCTTACCCCGAAAGAGCGTGAGGATGCCATCTGCCGGGAATACGGTGCCGTATTCATCATCGGTATCGGCGGAAAATTGGAAGACGGAAAGGAACACGACCTACGTGCCCCGGATTATGACGACTACTCCACAATAGACGAACGCAGCGGCTTGGCCGGACTGAACGGAGACCTGCTCATCTGGTATCCCATATTGGGCCGCGCCATCGAACTTTCCTCCATGGGCATCCGTGTAGACAAAGAAACCCTGCTCAGACAATTACAACTGAGCGGAAAGGAAGACCGTAAAAAACTGTACTTCCACCGCCGCTTGCTCGACGGTACCCTCCCCCAGTCCATCGGTGGCGGCATCGGGCAAAGCCGTCTGTGCATGGTGTTGCTCCACAAGGCACATGTGGGAGAAACCCAGTCGAGTATCTGGCCTGAGGAAATGCGCCAAGAGTGCAAAGAAGCCGGCATAATATTGATATAGCCTACATCCTCCCGCCCCAAAAAAATCACGCCCGAAACTCGCAGCGATGTGAGTTCCGGGCGTGGTATATGGTTGTTTCGAGTGATTATTTCTTCACGCAGCGCACGAAACGGGCATCTTGATTTTAACCATAAATCAGTTTTATTTTTTCAAAAGCCACACATAAAACAGTCAAATAAGACACACGGGAAGAAGAGAAGGGATTGACCTTGCAACCTCCGGCAACGGCTCCCATCCTTTCCGCAGAACGAAAAACCGTTTGGCGCAGAACGGGAAAAAGTTCTGCGCCAAACGATTTACAAGTGTGCAACTACTGTCACACCCCCATGAAACAAAAACAAGAAAAAAGCCTTCACCTGTTCATACCCATTGTATTCCAACGAATTAAGGTGAACTTGCATCGCAATACCCTTCACCTGCCTTTCACCGTCCTTTCAACATGGACTGGCTTTCAAACGGACACCTGAAAGAGTTAACAAATATAAAACATTCACCTTAACACGTTATGGGACAAGAAGTATGAGCACCTGAAGGCATTTTTCAGACACACCACGAACGGGCATAAAACCTTACAGAGCCTTACCTTTCAGCACGGCACCACCCTGGGCTGCCAATGTCAGCTTGAATTTTCCGTTCTTAGCCACCTTGGCCTCTTCTGCCTGTGGAGTTTTTCCATCCTTGCCGTCGTGGTAATAAGACACTGCCGTACCGGCCAACATAGGCAATTCCACAGTCAGTTTCAAAGCCTCCTTTCCTGCATTCAAGGCTGCCACATACCAATCCTGTCCGTGGCGACGCGCCAACACGACGTAGCGTCCGGGATAACCGTCGATGAACTTCACTTCGTCCCACACCGTAGGAACTTCTTTCATGAAGTCTATCTCGAAAGCCGGCACATCCGTCAGGTTGTTCGGTGCCAACGCAAAATTCTGGATAGGGTTCTGGAAAGCCACGGCCGTAGCCAACTGGAATATGTCGGTGGTGACACGGGTCGTTCCACCGTCGTTACCCCGGTTCAGCCGCTTGTTGAGGAAGGTGCCACCGAACTCCATGCAGCCCACCGAGTTGCGGATGAACGGGTGCAGCGTGGCATTGAAAGCCTCGTTGTCGCAGAAATGTTGGTTGAAAATCAGGTTCTCGGATGCCAGCACGGCCTCGCTGCCCACATAGTTGGGATACATGCGCTCCCAACCGCGCGGCAACGTACAGCCATGGAAGATGACCATCAGCCCGTGATCGTCGGCATCGCTCAGGATGGCTTCGTACAAACGCATCGTCTCCTGCTTGTCGCCGCCGAAAAAGTCCACCTTGATGCCCTTCACGCCTTGCTGTTGCATCCAACGCATCTCCTTCTTGCGCGTGATGGGGTCGCACATGATGTTAATCGGACCTTGTTCGATGTCGTTCCAGTAACCGCTGGAACTGTACCACAAGAAAATGTCCACGCCTTTGCCTTGCGCGTACTTGATGAGGTCTTCCATCCGCTTATGGCCGATATTGTTGTCCCACCAGTTGTCTATCAGGGTATATTCATAGCCCATGGCAGAAGCCATGTCTACATAACGCACCTGGTCGTCGTAGTTGATACTGTTGTCTTGCCAGAGAATCCAACTCCACGTGCCGCGCCCGTACTTATATTTATGTTCCGTGGTGAAACGGGGCTCCACCACGTCCCAAACCACCGTGGTCTCCACGATGGGAGCCAAGTCACGGGACACCGTGAGCGTACGCCAAGGCGTATGGCCAGGCAAAGCGAAAGCCGGTTCCGGCGTGCCGTTACCGTTGTTCTCTTCCGGCATCGGGAAAGCCACGGTGTACAGGCCGTCCTGCGCGTCGCTCAGGCGGGATCCGCAATAGCGGCTGTCCACGCCCGTTTCGCTCACAAGTACCCAACCGTCTTCCCCCACACGGAACAATCCGGGGAAGGTATATCCATGGCCGTACTGTGAAGGCGTCCCCATCGGTGCGTCGGCCTTATATTCCTCTTCGTAGCTAGGCTTCGTCCGCTTCCAACCTATCATGGCATCGCTTTGCGGTGTCAGGAAAGTCGTGGTCTTGCCGGGAAAACGGAACCCGGTGGTTTCGTTCATCACGCGCACACTGCCCGTTCCGCCCTGTTTGGGCAGGAAATAACGGAAAGCCACATTGTGGTCTTCCACCACAAATTCCACTTCCATCTCCTGTTTCTTGGCATTGGCAAGACGCACGGTAAAGGTATTGGCCTTCTTGTCCACCCGGCTCGCCTTGCTGCGCTCCAGGTCGTAACGGATGTCGCGCGTACCGGCCTGTTCTTTCACCCATACCAAGTCGCGGCTGAAATCGGCAAAGTTCGTCACCAGACCCAAGGGAGACTCCTCCAACATCGTCACTTCCTTCCGTCCTTCTTTTCCATTTGCATAATATCCTACCTTATAATATGCGCGTCCGTCTTTCAGTCCTACTTTGAGGAAGGTCATACCGTCGGGACTGGTGACGGTCTTTTCATCCTGCTGCGCTGCCGCAGCCATGACTGCGGCCCAAGGAGCAGCGTCCGCCTCACCGGCAGCCCAAGCCGCCCCGCCCGCAGACATCATTCCGGCTAACAAGATAGCCGCAAAAAAATTTTTCTTCATTGCTTTTTCATTTTTAGTTCATATAATTTTTCATATTCTCATTTTCCAAACTGATACCCCCGGAAAAGCTTGCCGCTCCGTTCTAATTCCGCACCGAAATAGAAGCCGGGCTGTGTGGGTTGGTTGTAGGCCACGTTCTCCGTCACGATACTGAGCCGGTAAGGCCGATCCTCCAAGAACGTATGGAAACGGTAAGGAGTGGGAAGCGGGGACACATACACGCGCAAAGCCGTATTGTCCGCCGTGCGCACCACGACCTCTTCGCGCCAGTCGCCCAAAATGTCGCCCTGCAAGCAAGGATTGCTTTTCGACCCGTTGTTGAAACTGCATCCGTCGAACGTAGCCAACGGACGGCAAGCCTGTGCCTCCCAGTCGTACTTGCTCACCGTTTCATGGTCCAGCATCTCGCGCAGCAAATCGCCGTCCCACCACACAGCCATGTTCATCGGCAACCCTTTAGGTGCGGCACAAACCACTTCTCCTTTTATATTCCGTATGCCCCCGGAAGCCGACGACCACATCTCCAATCCGTAATTCGTAGGGTCGATGTCCGCCGCCATGCAACGCCCCACGTCTTTGGCAGCCGGGAGTTGAAAGATGACCTTTCCGGTCGCGGCATCGCGGAAATCGCTCCCGTCGCGCTTGTTCTCGTGGCAATCCCACACTTGCAAGCGGTCGGACGAAGGGTCGAAAGCCGTGAGGTGCAAGGCGTCGCCATGGCCGAAGCCGGTATTGTACAGCCCCGTCCCGTCATGGTCTATCGCACACGAGCCGTATGTGATTTCGTCACAACCGTCACCGTCCACGTCGGCCACACGCAGGTTATGGTTCCCCTGCCCCGCGTACGAAACCCAACAGGCGGAATCCGTATCGAACACCCAACGCGACGCTAGCCGCTTGCCATCCCAATCGAAAGCCGCCAAAACACTGCGCGTATAATATCCCCGGCACATCACCACGCTCGGATGCCGCCCGTCCAAGTAGGCCACAGCCGCCAGATACCGCTCGCTGCGGTTGGCATAATTGTCGCCCCAGTCTTCCAACCGTCCGCGCGGAGGGATATAGTCCACCGTTTGCAAGGCCGCGCCCGTCTTCCCGTCGAACACGGTCAGGAACTCCGGACCCGAAGCGACATACCCCTTCCGGCCTTCCACCGGTTCTTGCGCCCCCACCCGGTAGTCTGCCGAGGGATCGCCTATCGAATGTCCCCGGCCGTCCACCGTGCCGTCCGCAGTCTTGGCCGTGACTTCAGCCCGTCCGTCGCCATCGAGGTCGTACACCATGAACTGGGTGTAATGCGCCCCCGCACGGATGTTGCGCCCCAAGTCGATGCGCCATAGGCGGGTACCGTCCAACTTGTAAGCGTCCAAAAACACGGTTCCGGTAAAACCGCTGTGGGAGTTGTCTTTAGCATTGGAAGGCTCCCACTTCAGCACTATCTCGAAATCCCCGTCACCGTCCAAATCACCGACGGACGCATCATTGGCCGTATAGGTGCAAACCTCGCCGCCGGGCATAGTCTGCGGCTCCGGCTGCTGCAACGGGATGTCCAGATAACCGCACGGGGCATTGGCCGGAAGCGTCCATTTGCCGCCGGACGAGGGTTCTTCCCGGCCGTCCACCACCGGACGTACCTCATATACCGATTTTCCCCGGGACGGGTTATAATCGTAAAACTGCGTGGAAACAGACACTGGTTTTGGGGTAACCAACAGACCGTCACGGTACACATTAAACACCGTACGGACCGAATCGGAAGACAAATAACGCCAACCCACCATGACCGTATCGGGTGATAACCTGACAGCTACGGTTCCCCGTCCCAAACGTTCCCCTGTGGTAGAAAGAGATGACTTCATTTCCGGCCTCCCGGTTACACAGGCGGAAACGGCATCTTCCTCCTGCATGGCAACCGGCCATACGGCCCCGGCCATGCACAGGGCCGAAATACATAAACAAGTTTTCCTCAGATTATTTTTCATGAGCCTTCAGTTAATGACGGTGCGAATATAGCGAAAAGAAAGGAGACACGCGACCGGCAGACTGATAAAATCTATTAAAATCTCTGGGATGCCTTACAGAAAAGCATGAAAACAAGTCGTCCCTTACCTGAAAATCTATTATATTTGCACAAGATAGGCGACAGTCCGTACTTTAAGAAGCACCGAATTGCCTTGGACTATCCCTATCTCTATAACAAAATGGAACTAAAAAAGACGATAAAAACGATAAAGCTCCTCTTCTTGTTTCTTTTGGCATACGTCGGAGAGACCCAATTCTTATATGCTTCGGCCGCACCGGCCGGAACCGACCGTTTCACGTTGGTCATCGACGCAGGACACGGCGGGAAAGATCCCGGTGCCATAGGCCGTTTCTCCCGCGAGAAAAACATCAACCTGTCTGTAGCAAAAGCTTTCGGCAAATTGGTGGAGGAAAATTGTCCGGACGTAAAAGTGATTTACACCCGGAAGACCGATGTTTTCATTCCGTTAGGACGACGGGCGGAAATTGCCAACCGGGCAAACGCCGACCTGTTCGTATCCATACATACGAATTCCTTGCCGGGCAAAGCGATAGGCCGGGGAGCCGAAACCTACACGTTGGGTATGGCCCGTGCCGACGAGAACCTGGAAGTGGCCAAACGGGAAAATGCCGTTATTTTAGTGGAGGACAATTATAAGGAACGTTACCAAGGCTTCGATCCGAAATCTTCGGAAAGCTACATCATTTTCGAACTGATGCAGGACAAATACATGGCCCAAAGCGTAGATTTTGCCAAACAAATCCAAAAGGAATTCAGGACAACCGGCGGACGGCCAGACAAAGGCGTACACCAAGCGGGCTTCCTTGTTTTGCGGGAAACTAGCATGCCAAGCGTATTGATTGAATTGGGCTATATCTCCACACACGACGAAGAGGCTTTCCTCAACTCACAAAACGGTATCCGTAAAATGAGCCAAAGCATTTATAACGCTTTCCTTTCTTATAAGAAGCAGCATACGAAAGGAAAAACAACGGGAGCGGAAAAGGATGCGCGACAGGCTGAAGGAAACGAAATGCAGGCCGTAGAAAGCGCTGTAACGGATGCCCCCGAAAGTGATATCGATTTATTGACCCAAAACAGTGATAAGCCTTCAACTTCCGGACCAGAGGAGAAAAAGCAGGAACAACCGGCAACGGACTCCCGGCCTGTATTCAAGATACAAATCCAGGCTTCCACCCGGCAGATTCCCACAGGCAGTTCCCGCTTTAAAAACCTGTCTCCGATAGATTTCTATAAAGAGGGAGCTTATTATAAGTACACGTACGGGGCAACCACCGACTATCAGGAAGCTATCAAAATACGCAATAAAATAAAAGAAGATTTCAAAGGGGCTTTTATCGTGGCCTTTAAAAACGGCCGGAAGATGGAACTCTCTGAAGCTATCTCCGAATATAAAAAGAACAAATAAACGTTGAAAAACTTATGAAATACTTTACGAAAGAGGTTAAAATCGGCTTAACCGGTGCTGTGGCTATCGCTGCACTCTTTATCGGACTCAATTTCTTGAAAGGCATTAACCTGTTCAAGTCCAGCAATTCCTATTATATAGAATTTTCGGACATCAAGGGATTGGCCAAGTCCGGTCCTGTGTTAGCCAACGGATATAAAATAGGTACGGTACGCGACATACTTTACAATTACCAACAGCCGGGCCATGTATTGGTGGAAATCAGTGTGGACGAAAACATGTGCCTGCCTAAGGGCACAAAAGGCACATTGGTTACGGAAATGTTAGGCGGCTGTAATCTGAACCTTTTACTGGGCAATCCTGAAGACGGACACTACGCTCCGGGCGACACCATTCAGGGAGACGACACCAAGGGGCTGATGGACAAAGCTGCCGACATCGTCCCGCAAGTGGAACAAATCATGGGCAAAGTGGACACACTGCTGACCACACTGAATACGTTGGCAGCCAACCCCAACTTGCCAAACATTATGGAAAACGCCCAAAGCATTACGGCCAACCTTAACGAAAGCAGTCGGCAACTGAACGGTTTGTTACGTAACGATATGCCAAAACTGACAGACAAGATGAACCGGATAGGCGACAATGTCATTACCCTGACCGACCACATGAATGAACTGGACCTGCAAGCCACCTTAAGCAAGGTAGATACGACATTGGGCTACGTGCAGCTCATGACCGAGAAGATGAACCGCAAAGACAATACGTTGGGACTACTGCTGAACGACAGTGCTTTGTACAACAATCTGACTCATACGGCGGGCAGTGCCAACAACCTGCTTATAGACTTGAAAGAAAATCCGAAACGCTATGTACACTTCTCGCTTTTCGGACGTAAGAACTAACTTCGAAAAAACAGAGGCTGCAAGGCTTGTAAAGCCGGATACCCGACCAAGGTGTCCGGCTTTGTATTTTCCCTCCCGACCACTCCCTGAAAACCTATCTTTCGGCAAGACAAACACTTAGAGAAAAACAAGCAAAAAGCACAATTTTATTTTTTTATTTTTTATCATTCTGACTGCAAGGGAATTAAAACGCCTTCTGCTTCCCGTCCTTAGCCAAAGGCTTGTTTTTATCGCGGAATATTGCGAAATTTGCAGCGTAGAAGTATATAGGAAGTTCATCGGATAAACACAAAATCTAATGGAAGGTTCAGCGCAATCGTTATGGGAACGTTGTCTGCCCATCATTCGCAATAACGTAGACGAGAAACAATACAGGACATGGTTTGAACCGATTCAGATCATCTCTTTCGAGAAGCAAGTACTGACATTCGGCTTGCCGAGCCAGTATTTCTATGAATTCTTGTCGGAACATTTCGGCCGGCTGATATTCTCCGTAGTACGACGAGTTTTCGGAGAAGGAACGCAGTTGAAATACAGCCTGATGGTAGACCAGACCCATCATTTGACCGTAGACATCGAGCCGGTCAACACACAGCCTTTGACGCCCCGTGCCAAGATACAGGCAACGGGTAGCAACAGGGCACCCAGTCCGTTACAGGCTCCCATGCCTCAGGATTTGGATCCTCAGTTGAACCGGAACTACAGTTTTGAAAACTTCATCGAAGGAGTAAGCAACAAACTGCCCCGCTCCGTAGGGCAGGCTATAGCCGAACATCCGAAACAATCCACATTCAATCCTTTGTTTATCTACGGAGCTTCCGGTGTGGGAAAGACTCATTTGGTAAACGCCATCGGGGCCAAGATCAAAGAACTTCACCCGACAAAGCGTGTGTTGTACGTTTCCGCCCACCTTTTTCAGGTGCAATACACGGATTCCGTACGGAAAAATACCGTAAACGACTTCATCAACTTCTACCAAACCATCGACGTACTGATTATCGACGATGTGCAGGAATTTGCTAGCCTGACCAAGACTCAGAACACGTTCTTCCACATATTCAATCATTTACACCAGAACGGACGACAGCTCATCCTGACGTCCGACCGACCGCCCACAGCCTTGCAAGGCATGGAAGAACGGTTGCTGACCCGTTTCAAATGGGGATTATTAGCCGAATTGGAGAAGCCGAACCAACAGCTTCGCCATGATATCCTGGAAAACAAAATCCGGCAGGACGGCCTGAAAATACCGGAAGAAGTCATCGACTTCGTCTCGGAAAACGTGAACGACAGCGTACGTGAGTTGGAAGGTATAGTCAATTCTCTCATGGCTTACTCCGTCGTATGGAACCGAGATATAGACTTGCCTCTGGCAGAACAAATCCTCAAACGCGCGGTAAAAGTGGAAAATAAACCTGTGACCATAGATTTCATTCTCGACAAAGTTTGCGGATACTTCAATGTCAAGCAGGAAGATGTGTTCACCAAATGCCGCAAGCAACCGGTGGCACAGGTACGGCAAATAGCCATGTACTTGGCTCAAAAACATACCAATCTTTCATTGGCCCGCATAGGTTCGCTGATTGGAAAACGCACACACGCCACGGTATTGCATTCCTGCAGCGTAGTCGAAGACCGGCTGCACGTAGACAAGGCATTCAAATCCAAAATGGATGAAATAGAAAAGCTGTTAAAACAACGATAAGCTTTCTATTTTAAAGAACTTCCGGCGCACCTGCTTCTGCAAGTGCGCCGGAAGTTTTTATTTCTTGATGACCTTGATGGTCTTCTGTATTCCGTCGCGATACAAATTCAAGAGATACATACCCTTACGCAAGTGCCCCGCTTGCAATTCAGTTGTCCCGGTCGGCGCTTCGTCCTGTGCCACGACAGCTCCCGACAATGAGACCAAACGCACGTTCCAGACTTTATCCGTAGCATTGGAAATGACAATACGACCATCCACAACCGTACGTTCCACAGTCAACAGACCATCGGTCTCCACAGCAGAAACAGAAGAACCACCCTTGGGCTCAAGCACCACTGTCATATAGGTTCCACCGATATAACGATAGACATCGTTTACGGCATACACCTTTTCAAAAGGCAGGTAGCCCTCGGCTTCCACTTTCATGCGGATTTCGTCACCGCGCACGTCGGCCAAAGTCAGATACCCGGAAGCATTCGTCCGGTACACCTTGCCATTCAGCGTCACGGTAGCCCCGGCCAAACCGCGACCCTTCACGTCCTCCACATCCAGTTCAACCAAGATACCTTCCTGCTTGCGGTCTATATTGAGCACCACGTCGGTCAAATGGCCTGCTTCCAATGTCACAGGCTTCAAATCGGATATATGCATGTCAAACCCTTCATAATTCGAGCCAACGGCCTGCATTTCATACTGTCCGGGAGCGAGTATGACATAAGTTGTCCCGCTACCCTCGAAGTCCATGTCCGTGATGAAATCTCCCTTGCTTAACACATTGCCATAATCCGCCTCCAACCCGTCGGGCACAACGGTATTCACACGAGCATAGGCCAAACGGCTGAAATCCAACACCACCTTGTCCGACACGCCCTCTACAGTCTCATGCACCACGTAATCGAACTCTATGCCATCTTCTCCCGAATAAGTGGAATAGCTGGTCCAGTTGAAAACATATTCCCCTTCCGGCAAACGGGTCCGGAACTTCGTCTCTCCCCGTTCAATACGGTACGACCACAGCCTTTCACCCCGTGGCGTAGTCACCTCGCACGTGAACGACCTCCCCTCCATGAAGTCCGGCAGATTCGCCACGGAAACCTCGACCGACACACTTTCCACCTTCGACAAATCAATCTCAACCTCCTGCTGTTTCTCCATATCAAACGAACCGAGCGTCAGGAACTCTACTTGATTCGTGGCATATTCCTGCCTTTCCAAGGCATAAGTGTATGCTCCGGTTTTCAAGCCCAACTCGGCCTCCCATACAGCGGAAACGCCATTTCCCTCGTCAACCGGGTTGAAACCGGTAGACCATCCGTCTTCTTCTCGCATGGCATGGATTCCATAATAATAACCTTCTTCCGCCCCTTTCAACTTGAAACGCATCGTCCCATAATCGGAGGAATGGAAAGAGCAAACCACGTCACGGCTCTCTGCCGTATTCACAAGCCCGTGTTCTGCTTCGAAATACATTGGGGGATTGTAAACAGGTTGCACTCCATACTTATACAAACCATCTACCATGTAAACGGTATAAGGGAAGTCTATATTATTCACATAAAACTCATCATACTCCATGCCGACGGGAGAAATCGTCAAACTTCCGGACTGTACATCGCCCTCCGTACGGAACGTCACGGGTTTATACCCTTTGTCTTGGAAAGAATAATCCACAGTGGTAGTTTTCCCTGAAGCCGTAAAAGTAGCCAAATCCGTTGCAGGCGAAGCCAAATAGTTGCCTTCCATCTCAGGATAATAGTAATATGTACCAGGCTGAAGATATCCCTGCACGCTCCCCTGTTCATCGGTAGACAAATCTAAATTCGCTTGGAGAAGAATGACCTCGGCTTCGCCCGGTTTCCCCTCAGCATCTTTGACCTGAAAAGTGACCAATGTCATATCATCCAATTTTTCTGGCGTAACCACGGCTACATCTTCATCCTCTACGGTCACTTTACCGTTTTTCACTGCTACGCTGATTCCCTCGGGCGTAAACGCAGACAGTTCATAACTGTACTCTTCCGCACGCAGAAATTCACCGTCATCCATCCTTTGCGTAACCACTCCGGGCGTAGATTGTCCGGAAGCCGACCCGTCAGACAAGCCCAAATAATCCAAAGTCACAGTATAATCCTCCGGACTGCCCGACGTGAAACTCACATAATGATAAGGAGAGAAATCCGCATTCACCTCCACCGTCGTAAATTCCGGGTTGCCGAAATCAAAATGAATCGGCCCTTCGTAAGAAATCGACTGGTCCGGCATGTAAAGCCGGATGAAGTTATCCTCGTAAGGGTTATAAGACAACTTGCCCTTGAAACTACTGGAAGTTGCATCCCAGACAAACCCATTCTCAGGCATCCCCTGCCCGTTGAGTTCAAGTTGCAACTGCGCCACGTCGAAACGCTCGGAAGACGACGGGGTGACCTTTATCACCGTAGTCAACTCTCTCACCTCGTCTTGGGCATAAGTCTGCATGCCTAAGAACAAGCACAATAAAAGTAAAATCTTCTTCATACACTTATTTTTTTAAAGTTGGTTTTATACGGCTTCAAAAATACTGAAACTCCAACAAAACAAAAAGGGAGGCAAAGCTTTTTTACCCCCCCCCGTTAAGTTTATTTAACACAGAGTAAAAGGCACGCTCTTACCACGCATGCCTGCGCCCGTCAATCTAAAAACCCCTGACGTTTCAAAGCCTCCAACATACCCCGGCTCATAGCCTCGTTATCCTTACGGGTGTAACGGATATCCGTGAAAATTTGAGCCAACGTCTCCTTGTGATTGATTTCCACAAAATGCCTGTTCTCTGGTAATTGTTCTTTCGGCCCGTAATATCGGTCGATGGTTTCGGGAATATAGTCGTGATAGGTCTCTTCATGTACCACAGCCTCCAAAGGCAGACGGTCGGCCTGCTCGGGATGTTCGTCGGGCCATCCGACGGTGAGTGTCGCCACCGGCATCACCAAGCGGGGCAACTGCAAGATGTCGATAATTTGGGACGGCATATATAAAGTCGTACCTAAATAACAAATCCCCAACCCTTCCGCCTCGGCCAAATTACAAAACGTCTGCGTAAACAACAGCGCATCCGTAGCGGCATTCAAAAATGAAAGAAAATTGTCATATCCGGGCTGCGCCTTGCGCTGCTCCGCCCATTTGACCGTACGGTTGAAATCCGCACATACCGTCAGGACCACAGGTGCCTGAGTCACCATAAGCTGATTGAAATGCGCCGGTGCCAAACGCTTTTTCATCTCTTCGCTACGCGTCACCACCACGCTATAAAGTTGCATGTTCCCCATGGTCTGCGTGCGTTCCGATACTTCCAAAAGCCGACGCAACAGTCCCTCATCCACCGGTTTTCCGGCATACTTCCGAATACTTCTGCGGTTCTTTACTGTTTCCATGATTCATTCGTTTTTTACTTCGGACAAAGATACACAAAATGATTCATAATAGATTAGATTTCAAAGGTTTTTATTTCTTAAGATTTTCATTTTTGGATAACTTTTCCGATTCGTTTAAAATGCATCAAACTCATAATCAAACGAATAACACAAAAGAATGGAAAACTTTCCATAAAAAGACAAGATTTTAAGTTTTTCCTTTGGTCATATCAGAAAACATGTGTAGTTTTGCAACGTCCTTCCGGATTGACCGCTATTGCTTCTACAAAATCTGATAACGGAATCCTAAAGTAAACCATTTAAATTCAAACAGTCGTGAAAGAGAAGACTTACAGTTATGACGAAGCCTTTGAGGCTGCCCTTCAATATTTCAACGGAGATGAGTTGGCCGCAAGAGTGTGGGTGAACAAATACTCCATGAAAGACTCATACGGCCATATTTATGAAGTATCGCCCGAAGACATGCACTGGCGTATCGCGAACGAAATCGCCCGCATCGAAAACAAATATGCGAATCCGCTCAAGGCAGAAGAAATATTCGAACTTCTTGATCACTTCAAATACATCATCCCGGCAGGCAGTCCCATGACCGGAATCGGCAACAACCACCAAATCGCATCGCTCTCCAACTGCTTCGTCATCGGTCTGGACGGACAAGCCGACTCATACGGCGGCATCATCCGCATCGACGAAGAACAGGTGCAACTGATGAAACGGCGCGGCGGCGTAGGCCATGACCTGTCGCACATCCGCCCGAAAGGCTCGCCCGTGAAAAATTCGGCCCTGACTTCTACCGGCCTCGTCCCTTTCATGGAACGATACAGCAACTCGACGCGCGAGGTGGCACAAGACGGACGGCGGGGCGCACTGATGTTGTCCGTCAGCATCAAGCACCCGGACTCCGAATCGTTCATCGATGCCAAAATGACGGAAGGCAAAGTCACGGGAGCGAACGTATCCGTCAAGATCGACGATGAATTCATGCACGCTGCCATTGAAGGAAAATCCTACACGCAGCAATACCCCATCGACAGTTCTTCTCCCATGGTGGCCAAGGACATCAACGCACAGGATTTGTGGAAGAAAATCGTGCATAACGCATGGAAAAGCGCCGAACCCGGCGTCTTGTTCTGGGACACGATCCTGCGTGAATCCGTGCCCGACTGCTATGCCGATCTTGGTTTCCGCACCGTGAGCACGAACCCCTGCGGCGAGATACCGCTTTGCCCGTATGACAGTTGCCGCCTGTTGGCCATCAACCTTTACGCTTACGTGGTCAACCCGTTCACGCCGGAAGCCTATTTCGATTTCGATTTGTTCAAGAAACATGTGCAACTGGCCCAACGGTTGATGGACGACATCATCGACCTGGAACTGGAAAAGATTGAAATGATTCTCCAAAAAGTAGACGCCGACCCGGAATCCGAGGAAGTAAAGGGCACGGAACGTCATTTGTGGGAAAAGATATACAAGAAAAGCGGACAGGGACGGCGTACAGGCGTAGGCATCACGGCAGAAGGTGACATGCTAGCCGCACTCGGCCTCCGTTACGGCACGCAAGAAGCCACGGACTTTGCCGTGGAAGTACACAAGACCGTGGCCCTGCAGGCATACCGTTCATCGGTACAGATGGCCAAAGAACGCGGGGCATTTGAAATCTTCGACGCCGAACGCGAAAAGAACAACCCGTTCATCAACCGCTTGCGCGAGGCAGACCCGGAACTGTACGAAAACATGGTAAAATACGGACGACGCAACATCGCTTGCCTCACCATCGCCCCGACGGGGACGACCAGTCTCATGACACAGACCACATCTGGGATTGAACCGGTATTCCTGCCCGTGTACAAACGCCGGCGCAAGGTCAACCCGAACGACCCGGAAGTACATATCGACTTCATCGACGAGACGGGCGATGCCTTCGAGGAATACATCGTCTATCACCATAAGTTCCTCACGTGGATGAAAATCAACGGATACGACACGGAAAAACGTTACACGCAAGAGGAAATCGACGAATTGGTGGCACGTTCTCCTTATTATAAAGCCACGGCCAACGACGTGGACTGGCTGATGAAAGTCAAAATGCAGGGAGCCATCCAGAAGTGGGTGGACCACAGTATCAGCGTGACGGTCAACCTGCCGAACAATGTGGACGAAGAACTGGTCAACCAACTCTATGTGGAGGCTTGGCGTTCGGGATGCAAGGGTTGTACCATCTATCGCGACGGTTCGCGTTCGGGCGTGATGATTTCCGTGAAGAACGAGAAAAAACAGCCGGAACTTCCCTGCAAAAGTCCCGAAGTGACGGAAAAACGTCCGCAAGTATTGGAATGCGACGTGGTACGCTTCCAGAACAACAAAGAAAAATGGGTAGCTTTCGTCGGACTGTTGAACGGCTATCCCTACGAAATCTTCACGGGTATTCAAGATGACGACGAGGGAATCGTCCTTCCGAAAAGCGTCATGAAAGGACGCATCATCAAGAACGTGGACGAAGACGGCAACAAACGTTACGACTTCCAGTTCGAAAACAAGAAGGGATACAAGACCACCGTGGAAGGACTTTCCGAGAAGTTCAACAAGGAATATTGGAACTATGCCAAGCTGATTTCCGGTGTGCTGCGTTACCGCATGCCATTGGACCATGTCATCAAGCTCGTCGGTTCGCTGCAACTGGAGAGCCAAAGTATCAACACTTGGAAAAACGGCGTGGAACGCGCCCTGAAGAAATACATCACGGACGGCACGGAAGCCAAAGGTATGAAATGCCCGAACTGCGGTCATGAATCGTTGGTATATCAAGAAGGATGCCTCATCTGTAAGCACTGCGGCGCCTCCAGATGCGGATAGGCTCTATGAAAGTGAAGAACAGCCGCATCCTGCTGCCCCGCGTACGTTTCTATGCCCACCATGGCGTGGATCCGCAAGAACAACTGACAGGCGCTTACTTCCACGTCGGGATGGAAGCCGACACGGATTTCAACGAGGCCATGCAGACCGACCGGTTGGAGGGCACAGTGAGCTATGCCGACTTATACGAAAGCATCAAAGCGGAAATGGACATCCCTTCAAAGTTGTTGGAACACGTGGCGGGGCGGATTCTTCAAAGGCTCTTCGACAACTTCCCTTCCATCAGCCGCATCCACCTGACCCTGACCAAGGAAAATCCGCCGATGGGGGCCGATTGCCGCGAAGCCGGGGTGGAAATCGAAGCGGAAAGATAAGGACCCGGACATCGGTATGAACTGTTTTTAGACAGAAAATCTAAATTTTAGACATAAGAACAAAAGAACATATTTTCAAGTCTTAAAAGGCTTTTTGTTCTTATGTTCTTTTGTCCAAATATCATTTTGTCAAATTGTCACTTCCGCCTCCTCAGAATCGCATATTCCGGACATGCAGGCACACATGGAGAAAAGAAACGATTCTCACGCATTTGCAGAAACCCTTTGTGCCCCCCCCTGCCACAACTTTTGCTTACTTCTTGCACAAGAATGAGGCATACAACGCGCAAACAAGCGAAAAGCACGTAAGCCCCAAAGAAGCTCCACCTCTCATTGTGCCATCCTGATTTCGACAACTTCCGACCTCCAAATAGAGAAAAAGAGGGCGATTTACGTACTTCCCTACACCGGTTTCTACCTGTCGGCGCGCCATCGGGCAGATGTTTTTTCCACATCCTGCGGAGAAAAAAAACGTTTTTTCAGCCGAACGAAAAATCATTCAGCTGAGATTGATTCTTAAAATCCATCAACAAGATTTAAAAGCATCCCGAAACTGTAAAAAAACATAAAGGAAACGAAGTGAAAATTGTCTGAATGGTGTTTTTTACAATCATTCGTTCCCTCTCTAAACAAGCTATTACCTTTCTTTTTGTTCCATAAACCCGCATTTTCGTATCATTTATTTCAAACAGGCTTTTCAGCAACTTCCTGAAAAGTCTCCATACATACCGAGTTCCGATATTGCATTTTTTTAAGAGTATTTTTCCACACTTATTCTTCCATCCCACAAGAAAATTTTGTAATTTAGCAGGCAATAACATGAAACAGACACAAAAGGACAAATTCACATAATAAATTATCACCAAAACAATGGAAAACATAGGTTTAGCATTACAACTCATGGTGGTGGGCATGGTTACAGTGTTCATCATCCTCATGATTGTCATCCAGTTGGGCAAATGGCTGATTCAGATAGTCAACAAAGTAGCCCCCGAAGAAACGGTGGCTCCGAAACGGAAGCCCGCACCCGGTATGGCCACGGCCATCGATGCCCAGACACTGGCCGTCATCCGGGAGGCCGTCAGCCAAATCACCGGAGGCAAAGGAAGCGTGAGCAAGGTAGAACGCCTGTAAGCACAAACAGTCATCGAAATCTAAAAGAAAAAACATACAATGGAAAAAAGAGAAGTAAAATTCAGCTTAGTGTTCCGCGACATGTGGCAAAGCGCCGGAAAATACGTGCCGCGCGTGGACCAGTTGGTGAAAGTGGCTCCCGCCATCATCCGGATGGGATGTTTCGACCGTGTGGAAACCAACGGGGGCGGTTTTGAACAGGTAAACCTGCTTTTCGGGGAAAACCCGAACAACGCCGTACGCCAATGGACGAAACCGTTCCACGAAGCGGGCATCCAGACCCACATGCTCGACCGCGCACTGAACGGCCTGCGCATGAGTCCCGTGCCGGCCGACGTGCGCCGCCTGTTTTATAAAGTCAAGAAAGCGCAGGGCACGGACATCACCCGTACGTTTTGCGGGCTGAACGACATCCGCAACATCGCACCCAGCATCCGCTACGCCAAGGAAGCCGGCATGATTTCGCAGTGCAGCCTTTGCATCACCCACTCGCCCATACACACGGTGGAATATTACGTGAAGATGGCCCAACAACTCATTGATTTGGGATGCGACGAAATCTGCCTCAAGGACATGGCGGGCATCGGCCGCCCCGAAACCCTCGGTAAAATATGTGCGGGCATCAAGGCTTACAAGAAAGACATCATCGTGCAATACCATTCCCATGCGGGACCGGGCTTCAACATGGCTTCCATCCTCGAAGTATGCAAGAACGGATGCGACTATGTGGATACAGCCGTAGCCCCGTTGGCATGGGGTACGGGGCACGCCGACATCCTGGCCGTACAGGCCATGCTAAAGGACGCAGGTTTCAAAGTGAAAGAAATCAATATGGCGGCCTACATGGAGGTACGCTCGCAGATACAGGAAATGATGGACGACTTCCTCGGATTATACTGCAATCCGCTCAACCGTATCAACAACTCCCTGCTCATCGCCCCGGGACTGCCGGGCGGCATGATGGGTTCGCTCATGGCCGATCTGGAGACCAACTTGGAGTCGCTCAACAAATGGAAGGCCAAACATGGGCAAGCCGAACTGACGCAGGACGAATTACTCGTCAAGCTGTTCGACGAAGTAGCCTACATCTGGCCCAAGGTGGGGTATCCCTGCCTCGTGACCCCGTTTAGCCAATATGTGAAAAACCTGGCCCTGATGAACGTCATCCAAATGGAGAAAGGCAAAGAACGTTGGAGCATGATTGCCGATGACATCTGGGACATGATTTTGGGCAAGGCCGGACGCCTGCCGGGCGAAGTGGCTCCGGAACTGAAGGCACTGGCCGAAGCGCAAGGACGGAAGTTCTCCGACACCGACCCGCAAGCCAACTATCCGGATGAACTGGATAAATACCGCCAGATGATGGCCGAAAAAGGATGGGACACCGGACAAGACGACGAGGAACTCTTCGAGTATGCCATGCACCCGTCGCAGTATGAGGCTTACAAGAGCGGCAAGGCCAAACAGGACTTCCTGGCCGACCTGCAAAAGAGACGCGAGGCTGCCGCCGCACCGGTCGGCGCAGGAAGCGCACCGGCACAGCCTTCTACCGTTACCGTTACCGTGAACGGACAATCTTACAAAGTGGACATCGCCTACGGAGAACAAGCCGCACCGGCACAGACATCAGCCGCACCGACGGCACAACCCGCCGCAGCCACAGGCGAAGGCGAAGACATCCCGGCTCCGTTGGAAGGTAAATTCTACCGCGTGAAAAACACGGAAGAAACACCGAAGCAACCGGGCGACCGCGTAAAAGCGGGCGACATCCTGGGTTACATCGAGGCCATGAAGACCTATAATGCCATCCGCGCCGAATTCGACGGCACCATCACGGCCATTTTGGTCAACTCCGGCGATGCCGTGGAAGAAGATGACGTAATCATGAAAATAGCCAAGCAGTAAATTATGGAACAGTTAACAGATATATTCAATAAACTATACCAGATGACGGCTTTCAGCAATATCATTGCCGACCCGTCGTTCCTCATCATGTATGCGCTGGCTTTCGTCCTGCTCTACTTGGGTATAGTGAAAAAGTACGAACCGCTGTTGCTCGTGCCCATTGCGTTCGGGGTGTTGTTGGCCAACTTCCCGGGCGGCGAGATGGGGGTCATACAAGCGGACTCGCAAGGGATGGTCACACTGGCCAACGGCAGCAAAGCCAACATCTGGGAAATGCCGTTGCACGACATCGCCCATGAATTCGGCCTGATGAACTTCCTTTATTACATGCTCATCAAGACAGGTTTCCTTCCACCCGTCATCTTCATGGGAGTAGGCGCCCTGACAGACTTCGGTCCGATGCTGCGCAACTTGCGCCTGTCCATCTTCGGGGCCGCCGCCCAATTCGGCATCTTTGCCGTGCTGTTGGTAGCCATCCTGATGGGCTTCACGCCGAAAGAGGCCGCCTCACTCGGTATCATCGGTGGTGCCGACGGCCCGACGGCCATCTTCACGACCATCAAACTGGCCCCACACTTGCTCGGTCCTATCGCCATTGCAGCCTATTCCTACATGGCACTCGTGCCGGTCATCATCCCGTTGGTGGTGAAACTGACCTGCACGAAGAAGGAACTGATGATTAACATGAAGGAACAAGAAAAACTGCATCCGTCTACCACGGAAATCAAAAACCTGCGTGTACTGAAAATCATCTTCCCTATTGCCGTCACGACAGTAGTAGCCCTGTTCGTCCCCACGGCAGTACCCCTCATCGGCATGCTGATGTTCGGTAACTTGCTGAAAGAAATCGGTGCCGACACTTCGCGCCTGTTCGATGCGGCTTCCAACTCCATCATGAACGCGGCCACCATCTTCTTAGGATTATGCGTGGGCGGAACGATGACCGTGGATGCGTTCCTCAACATGCAGACGATAGGCATCGTCATCGGTGGATTCCTCGCCTTTGCGTTGTCCATTGCTTCCGGCATCGTCATGGTGAAGATATTCAACCTGTTCAGCAAGAAGAAAATCAATCCGCTCATCGGTGCCACCGGGCTGAGTGCCGTACCCATGGCCAGTCGTGTCTGCAACGAAATCGCCACCAAATATGATGTGAAAAACCATGTGTTGAACTACTGCATGGCCTCCAACATCTCCGGTGTCATCGGCTCGGCCGTGGCAGCCGGTGTGCTGATCTCCTTCTTGGGGTAAGACAGTTGCAAACCGGATAAACAAAAAAGACAGAAGAACATAAGGATAATATCTTATCCTTATGTTCTTCTGTCTTTAAAAGAAGTAAAATCAAAGATGTATAACCTTCACTCACTTCGGCAACCCAACAGATAAAAAAACAGGTTATTCTGTTTCCGTGTGCTCCGAACCATTTTGCCTTTTAACCCGTTTTACATATAGCAAACGTCGCATTCACAGCTTTCTTGCTTTTCAATATAGTAGCCAACATATACAATCCTCTCTCCGTGAACACGGCAGGCAAGACACGGCTTTTAGACGATATTTTTGCGGTCGGATTTTTCGACCGCAAAAATATCATTTCCTCACGTGTCAACCGAAACATGTAAGTGGACGGGAACCACACCATACAAATCTGCTATATCCGCATCTAATATCACCACCGTATCACGCACGGTCATTATTTTGCTGCGGATTTGCTCAAACATATTGCCTGTCGGCAGTCCCACATCAGTATGCTGCAAAGTATTCCTATCCATTTCCATTTTTTATGTCAGTCCTGATAATACACCCTCTTCACCCGGGCACTGACTCCCGTCAGGATTTCGTAGGGAATCGTACCCACAGCGTCGCTCAGCACCGTCACCGGCAAATCATCGCCGAAGATGATGGCGGTATCGCCCTCACGGCAATCTATGTCCGTCACGTCTATCATGCAGACATCCATGCAAATATTGCCCACATACGGGGCACGCTGTCCGTTGACCAGGCAATACGCACGACCGCAGCCTAGCTTGCGGTCCAACCCGTCGGCATAACCGATGGGCAGGGCTGCAATCCTGCTGTCACGCGTCAACCGCCCTTTGCGGCTGTATCCCACCGTATCTTCCTTCGGCACTTCGTGTATCTGGAGAATCGTGGTTTTGAGCGTACTGACATTATGGAGAATCTCATTATTCCGGGAATTGATACCATAGAGCCCCAAGCCGAGACGTACCATCTCCAAATGACGCTCCGGGAAATGCTCAATCCCCGCACTGTTGCAGATATGGCGCAGAATCTTATGACTATAAGCCTGCTGAAGCTGCGCACTGCCTTTCAGGAACAACTCGTACTGACGGGCGGAAAAGGCATCGAAATCGTCGCTGTCGCTCCCGACGAAATGGGAAAATACGGAACGGGGAATCACAGCCGACTGGCGTTTCAACCGTTCCACCAGCAACGGCATATCCTTTTCCGGGTCGAATCCTAACCGGTGCATGCCCGTGTCTAATTTCACATGGATGGGAAAATGAGTCACCCCTTCTTTCTCCGCCTCGTGAGTCAAGGCTTCCAACAAACGGAAACTGTACACTTCCGGTTCAAGGTCGTACTCGAACAAGGTCGGAAAACTGCTCATCTCCGGATTCATAATCATGATATTCGCCGTAATGCCGGCCTTCCGCAAGTCCACACCTTCGTCGGCCACGGCCACGGCCAGATAATCCACCTGATGATCCTGCAGGGTTTTGGCAATCTCCACAGCACCGGCCCCGTAAGCCGACGCCTTTACCATACATACCATCTTCGTCTCCGGCTTCATGAAACTGCGGTAATAGTTCAAATTATCCACTACGGCATTCAAATTGACCTCCAATGTCGTTTCGTGCACCTTCAAGGCCAAGTGTTCCGTCAAAACGTCGAAACGGAAAGACCTTGCCCCTTTGATGAGAATCACTTCGTCGTGCAACGTGTCCAACACACCGCTGCCCAACAATTCATCCGTAGAACGATAAAAACATGCCTCCATACCGAACAGACCTCGTACGGCAGACAAGCACGGACCGACTCCTATGAACTTCTCCACGCCGCGCATAGCCACCAAACGGGCCACGCGGCCATATAAATCCTCAGGCGCACCGCCAGCCTGCTCGATATCACTCAAAACCAACGTACGTTTCCGCCCCGCACAATCAGGACGCCGGTTCATGAAGTCGAGGGCGATATCCAAAGAATTATAATCCGAATTGTAACTGTCGTTAATGAGCGTACAACCCGAACGGCCTTCTTTCACCTCCAGGCGCATGGCCACCGGTTCGAGCACGGCCATCCTTGCGGCAACCGCCTCGGGACTCATCCCCAAATGCAAGCATACGGCCAGACAGGACACGGAATTGACCAACGAAGCCTCATCAATAAAAGGAATAGAGTAAGATGACTCCTTACCTTTATATATATAGGATACAACCGTCTCTGCCTCCCGCTTCTCCACCGATGCGATATATAAAGGTACATCGCGCCGCTGCCGCGACCATGCAAAGTATTCTCCTTTGAAAGCCGAACGGTTGACGCAACCGGCTATACGCGCATCGTCCATATCGTACACCAAGACTTTGGCATCCTTGAACAACCTCAACTTCTCCAAACACTTTTGCTCATACGAAATGAAATTCTCCTGATGCGCATCGCCCAGGCAAGTGAAGACCCCGATGGTCGGCTGAATCACCGACTGCAAAGCTTCCATCTCTCCCGGCTCGGAAATTCCGGCTTCAAAAAGCCCTACTTCATTTTTCTCATCCAGGTTCCATACGGACAAAGGCACTCCGATTTGGGAATTGTAGCTCCTCGGCGAACGGGTGACGCTCTTTCCGGGCGACAACAACTGGTAAAGCCACTCCTTGACCACGGTCTTCCCATTACTTCCGGTTATACCCACCACCGGAATGCCGAAAGCCTCGCGATGGCGTTCGGCCAAGCGTTGCAAAGCTTTCAGCGGACTGACTACTTGCAGGAAATTGGCATCGGGACAGGATGTCATGTCTTCCGGCAAGCGGCTGACCACAAAAGAACGTACCCCCCGACTATAAAGTTCGGAAATATAACGGTGCCCGTCGTTGCGGCGGCTTTCCAACGCAAAAAACAAAGTATCTTCAGGGAAACACAAAGAACGGCTATCTGTCAGGAGCCACCTGACTTCCACTGCTTCGTCGCCCCACAAATGTGCACCGACCAACGAAGCTATTCTTTCTAATGTATAAGACATAATCCTCAATATTTTAGCAGACTTTTCAAATTCTCGTATGCAGATGTCCGGACTAAGTTCGGGTATTTTTCAGTAAGTCGTTCTAACTTTAACATAGTTTGACGCAGGAACTCCCGGTAAGCCGCCGATTCAGGATGTAGCGGACGGTGTGACAAAGCCTTCGCCACAGCCTCCCATTCTGCCATGAAGCTTCGTGTTTCCGCAGGGAAACAGACTTCGGAAAAACGTTCCCAAATATACTCTACCGCCACCTCTGACGGATGCAACATGTCTGCCGCATAAAACCGGTAATCCCTCAATTCGTCCAACACAATCTCGTAAGCCGGAAAATAGAAGCAACGCCCCCCATACGCCCGGCATAACTCGTCCACGGCCAACAACAGCACGGCTTTCCCCAACCGACTGCCGTGAAAACCATATTTGGCATAACGGTAAGGACTGACCGTAAAAACAATTTGCAAGGACGGATTGACCCGCCAAAGAGCCTCCAAAGCCTCTCCGAGTTCAGCCTTCGTCCCCTCCACGTCCAACTGCCCTTCCGTAAACCATGCCCCGGGTTGCTTATGGCAATTCGCCACCACCCGCCCGTTGTCATGCAGACGGTAATAACGGTTCGTACCCAAAGTAAGAAACAGGACTTTCAGCGACCTGAACCGGGCAGCTTCTTCACAGCGCACGTTTTCCAGACGGGCACGGCATTCCTCCCGGTTCTCCGCAGAAAAAAAACTGTCATTCAACCAACTGTGCCACAGTCCTCCCGATTCGAAAAAAATATCTTCGGGCAACGGCTCTCCGGTAGCCATCGCCCTGCACCACGCGGCTATACTCAACGGATTGTACAATACCCCAAACGGGTTAGCATGCGCATCCAGCCCTGACTGCACCATACGCCGGCCGATATGGTCGGCAAAGCAAGAGCCCAACAGGGTAAGCCCGTCTCCGGGATGGATATCCAATCCCTTCATCTCATTTTCTACTGTGGTACGAAACTTCATATCTCACATTCGTTAAATGTCAAAACGGTATTTTTTCTTGCAAAAGTAAGCAAGATATATGAAATTATGCTAATTTTGCATGAACTAAATCAAGCTGATGACAAACAAAAATACATATAACCTTCTGTCGCAAATCAACATACCGGCCGACTTGCGCCGTTTGCCCATAGACAAATTGCCGCAAGTATGCGAGGAATTGCGCCGCGACATCATCGACGAGTTGGCAGACAATCCGGGACATTTCGCTTCCAGCTTAGGTGTCGTGGAACTGACGGTCGCTTTGCATTATGTGTACGACACGCCTTACGACCGCATCGTATGGGATGTGGGGCATCAGGCATACGGCCATAAGATACTGACAGGAAGACGGGAACGTTTCTCTACCAACAGGAAGCTGCACGGGCTGAAACCTTTCCCCTCTCCTTCCGAAAGCGAATACGACACGTTCACCTGCGGACATGCTTCCAATTCCATCTCCGCCGCTTTGGGCATGGCGGTGGCCTCGGCCAATCAGGATGAAAAAAGAAGGCATATCATCGCTGTCATCGGTGACGGTTCGATGAGCGGTGGGTTGGCTTTCGAAGGATTGAACAATGCTTCTTCCACTCCAAACGACATCCTCATCATCCTGAACGACAATAACATGAGCATAGACCGCAGTGTGGGAGGAATGAACCATTATTTCCACCAACTCCACACTAGCAGTCTCTATAACCGCCTGCGTTTCGCCGCTTCCCGTAAACTATTCAACTGGGGATGGCTCAACGAAAACCGCCGGAAGCAACTCATCCGTTTCAACAACTCGCTGAAGTCGCTTATCAGCAACCAACAGAACGTATTCGAAGGAATGAACATACGCTACTTCGGCCCTAGCGACGGTCATGACGTCATCGAACTGGTACACACGCTCCGGGTCTTGAAAGACATGAAAGGCCCTAAACTTTTTCATATACACACCGTCAAAGGCAAAGGATTCAAACCGGCGGAGAAAGCGGCTGACATCTGGCACGCACCGGGCAAATTCGACAAGGAAACCGGCGAACGCATACAGACGGACACGAGCAACCTGCCTCCACGTTACCAAGATGTCTTCGGACAGACCTTACTCGAACTGGCCCGGATGAACCCGAAAATCATCGGAGTGACACCTGCCATGCCGTCGGGCTGCTCAATGAATGTCTTGATGAAGGAGATGCCGGACCGGGCCTTCGATGTAGGCATCGCCGAAGGGCATGCCGTCACCTTTTCCGGGGGCATGGCACAAGACGGCCTCATCCCGTTTTGCAACATTTATTCCTCCTTTGCCCAACGAGCCTACGACAACCTCATCCACGACATTGCGATAGAACGCCTTAACATGGTGTTATGTTTAGACCGCGCAGGACTGGTGGGTGAAGACGGTCCCACGCACCATGGCGCATTCGACTTGGCCGCGCTCCGCCCCATCCCCAACCTCATCCTTTCTTCCCCACTCAACGAAAAAGAACTGCGCCTGCTCATGTACACGGCACAGCTCCCCAACCAAGGCCCGTTCGTCATCCGCTACCCACGCGGACGGGGCGTGCTGACCGACTGGCAATGTGATTTTGAAGCCATCGAAGTGGGGAAAGGACAACTTCTCAAAGAAGGAAAGGACATCGCACTGCTTTCGTTAGGCCCCATCGGCAACACGGCGGCAGAGGCCATCCGCCTGTTCGAACAACAACAGGCACAAGAAGGACATCCTCTCACGGTAGCCCACTATGACATGCGTTTCCTCAAGCCGTTGGACGAAAACATCTTACACGAAGTTGGAACGCATTTCTCCCGAATCATCACGATAGAAGACGGAGTCATCTGCGGAGGATTAGGGTCTGCCGTATTAGAATACATGTCCTACCATGACTTCTTCCCTAAAGTAACACGGATGGGACTGCCCGATTATTTCGTAGAACACGGCACGGTGGAACAACTACGGCAAATAGCCGGAATCGACCGGGATGCCATCGTGTCACAACTCCGTTCCATTTCACAAAAGTAAATCATGAAGATTATCATTGCCGGTGCCGGGGCTGTAGGCACACATTTAGCACAACTCTTAGCCAAAGAAAGCCAGAACATCACGTTGATAGACGAAAGCGAAGACAAACTTTCAAAAGTAGCCGACAACGTTGACCTCATGACCCTCAACGTAAAACCGACTTCCATCAGCGGCCTGAAAGAAGCCGGAGCCGCACATGCCGAATTGTTCATCGCCGTCATGCCAGACGAAATGAAAAATATCACCTGCTGCATGTTGGCCCACACCTTGGGGGCGCGGAAAACCGTAGCGCGCATCGACAATGCGGAATACTTGGACGAAGAATACAAAAGCTTTTTCAAGAACATGGGTATCAGTTCCCTCATCTATCCGGAAATACTGGCCGCACGGGATATCATAGAAGGCATCAAACATAGTTGGATAAGGCAGTGGTGGGAAGTGCACGACGGGGCACTCGTCATGTTGGGCATCAAGTTGCGTGAAACCGCAGAAATCCTCAACATCCCGCTGAAGATACTGTGCGGTCCGGACACTTGCTACCATGTCGTGGCAGTCAAACGAGACGACATGACCATCATCCCGAACGGTGATGCCACGCTTCAACTGGGCGACATCGTGTATTTCATGACCACGAAGAAATACATTCCTTACATCCGAAAGATTGTAGGCAAAGAACATTATGAAGACGTGAAAAACGTCATGATCATGGGAGGCGGACGCACGGCCATGCACACCGCCCTGAATGTCCCGGGATACATGGAGGTGAAGATCATAGAAAGCGACCCCGCCCGCTGCAACGAGCTGAACGAGGCTTTAGGAGACAGCGACGTGATGGTCATCAACGGAGACGCACGCGACTCTTCGTTACTGATTACGGAAGGCATACAGCACACCCAAGCTTTCGTGGCCCTGACCGGACAAAGCGAAAGCAACATCCTGGCTTGCCTTACGGCCAAACGGTTGGGAGTGCGGAAAACCGTGGCGCTAATAGATAACCTGGACTATATCTCCATGGCCGAAAGATTGGATATCGGCACCATCATCAACAAAAAGACGATTGCCGCCAGTCATATTTACCAAATGATGTTGGATTCGGACGTTACCAACGTGAAATGCCTGACCGTGGCCGATGCCGACGTGGCTGAATTCGAAGTAAAATCCGGAGCCAAAGTCACCAAGAAACCGGTGAAAGACCTCGGCCTTCCGACGGGAGTAGCCATCGGAGGGTTAGTACGAAACGGCGAAGGCATGCACGTAAACGGATTGACACAAATCCAGGAAGGCGACAGCGTGGTCGTATTCTGCCAAAACATGTTCATCAAGAAGTTGGACAAGTATTTTGCATAGCTCCGGCATCCATGCGGTCCAACAAACGCCGGATGTCCCGTTCAAGCAATTTATAAGGCGGCGCATCCTTAAACCCTACATTCTTCCGCAACATGTCCTCCACGGAATTCTGGCTATGTTGGTAACACGACAATTCGTTTTGCCGCTGCGTGTCGTGCTCGGCCAAATTACGGATTTCACGCTCACGTTCTTTACGCAGCAAAATACAAACAGGATCCAACAAGGGAGAAATCACGTTGTCGAACAAGGTATGCCCCTGAATATACAAATAAGTCGTCTCCGGGGTGACCCCCAAACCTAACAGTTCCGTCTTCAGCATCTCGTAATCTTTCTTCGCCTGTGGGAAGTGGCGTTGCAACCAAGCTATCTTCCGGTTGACCCTCCGCCGCACAAGTTCCAACGTCTGTTCGGGATGGTACACATTAATATCACTGAAACTCACATGATTGCCAAACTCCGTCAAAGTAAACTCCCGGTAATGGTTCCGCCGGTACACCCAAACCGACCATACGAACAACGGCCAGATGAGTTGGGAATATTCCCGCATGAAACTCTCAAAATCCACAATCTGGCGGTCGTTGAGCGTAGCCATTACACAGACACGGTGCAACGTCTCCGCATAACACTGGTAATTCTCGATGGCGTATGCATAAGTATGGAACACAAAAGGGTTCCGGTTAATCAGCCGTGAGGTCGGCGTGGCGCCCTGCAACAAATAATCGTAGTCCGCATCGACGCAGGCTATCATATAATTTCCCAGTTGGGGGCCGAGCTTGTTCGTCAACACCAGTTTTTTCCCTTTGCCCAACGTACTGCGGGAAGGCAACATGATTTCAAAATAACGGCTGTCATCCTCAAAATCATCCAATACGGTCCGCCAGAAAAACACATCGTCGTAACTTTCCACATACGCCACGATTTTCCGCCGTGCCGTTTTGGGTTTCAACCTCTGCGCCGCTCCCAGATACAAAGAAGTCAGGTTCTCAGACAATCTTTTGGCCATAACGCTCCCCTCCCTTCCTCAGAAATTTATTGTGTAATGTCGGTCACTTCCGTCACGGCATCCATCCATCCGTTCATGATCATGGCCGGCGAATGCGTCGTCAGGATGATTTGGACATTCGGATTCAACTGCCGTATCAGCGTAATCAGCCTTTGCTGCCACTCTACATGCAGGCTGATTTCCGGCTCGTCCATGAAAAGCACGTAAGGCTGACGGTCTTCCACCAATACGGTAAGCAGAATCACGAGCATCTGCTTCTCGCCGGAAGAAAGTTTGTAAGGCGAAAGCACCTCGCCGAACTGCTCCAACTGTATTTCATTGCTACTGCGTACGATTTTCTTTCCGGTCTCGCTGAACAGCTCGTCCACCATGTCTTGGAACTGCACACGGGCTTGAGCTGCCTCCTGGGCCTTGGCCTTCGCTTCCGGGTCACCGCTCGTCAGCATGGCAATCATACGATTCCCCACATTGACCTGATAGTCCAGGAAACGCCGCTGCAAGAGATAAAGCTGCCAGTCTAGCTCTGTAGCCACCCTGTCATCCGCTAATTTTTCCAACAAATTGCTGTGGACCAAAGGACGGTCGAAGCTCCGCACCACATCGAACCTTACCGTCACCGCATCCACCGGTTCGTATGTCAGTTTCACATCGGGCTTGTCCGTACAGCTGTCTTTGACCACCTGCAAAAGCCTTAATATCACTTTGTTCAGAATCGTGCTCTTGCCGACCCCGTTCACACCGCTCAGGATATTCACCTTGCGGTCCAATTCCCACACGATATGCTTCTGCCCGCTCCAAAGCGAGTCTATCTCAATACGCCGTATGTATTCACCTATCTTATCCATAGTCCGCGTTTTTCAGAATCCTCTTTATCCAAAGACAGCAAACAGCCAGGCCGAATCCTGTCCTCGCTTCAGCAAAGATAAGTTTTCCCATAGAAAGAAGCAACGGAAAGATGCTAAAATTTGTGATGAAACGACTAACTTTGCAGTCGTTTTTCCGATACGTATAAATTCAAGAAAGATGTATAAAGATAAAAACCTGACAGGCCACCTTTGCATGTTTGCGGCCTGTGCGGCCTGGGGACTGATGTCGCCCTTAGGCAAAGATGCCATGGCGCACGGCATCAGCGGATTGGCATTGGTAAGTTTCCGGGCGGCCGGTGCGGCCTTATGCTTTTGGCTCACTTCCCTTTTCGGCCGCCATAAGGAAGAAGTCGCTCCCCGTGACTTACTGATGTTTTTCTTTGCCGGCATGCTCGCCATCGTGTTCAACCAATGCTGCTTTACGATTGGGCTATCCCTGACATCCCCCGTCAACGCCAGCATCGTCACCACCACACTCCCCATTGTGACCATGATTCTGGCCGCCCTGTTCCTGAAAGAACCGGTCACGAACAAAAAAGTGTTGGGCATCTTCTGTGGTGCCATCGGTGCCCTGCTGCTTATCTTAGGCAACGGACACGCCACCCAAAAAGGCAATGGCAGCCTGACGGGCGACCTACTGTGCCTTACCGCCCAATGCAGCTTTGCCGTCTACCTGACCATATTCAAGAAGCTGATACAGAAATACACCGTAGTGACCTGCATGAAATGGATGTTCACCTACGCCACCATCGTCATCCTGCCCTTCACCTACAAGGACCTGGCCATACTGCCATGGGCTGAAATTCCGCCAACCACTTGGTTTGAAACGGCTTTTGTGGTCTTCGTAGCCACTTATTTAGCTTATATCATGATGATGACAGGACAGAAACTGCTACGCCCCACCATCGTGAGCATGTACAACTACGTGCAACCCATCGTAGCCTGTATCGTCAGCGTAGCTACGGGGTTAGGAGTCTTCGGATGGAGTCAAGGGGCAGCCGTCCTTTTGGTTTTCGGAGGCGTATGGTTGGTTACCCAAAGCAAAAGCCGGGCCGACCTGAAATCCGAGCATGCTTCTCCTACCGATCCCAAATCCTAAGCTGCCATGCCTGCATCACCTGTCTTATGGCTCCAACAGCAACGTCGCTTGCTCGAATTGGAATATGAATACGAAAAAACGCAATTCCGCACCCAAACGGAAATAGCCGGCATAACCCGAAAAATCAAACAAGGGCTATGTTGGTACCCGCTTTCCTTTGGAAAGAGTTATTACAACTCGCTCAACCAACTGGTAATAGAAGTAGAACGCACGGAGCATACAGAAGAAGACCATGGCTTCGAGCCGGGCAAACAAGTGTGTTTCTTCACACAAGATGCCTCCGGAGAGCTACGACAGGGCAACCACGGCGGTCGACTGCATTATTTCCACTTTACCGGCACCGTAAGCTTCGTAGACGGCAATACGATGGTGGTAGCCCTGCCGGACACGGAAACCCTTTCGCATTTGAGAGGAAACGACCGCGTCGGTGCGCAACTCTACTTGGACGAAACCACCTACCGCCTGATGTTCGAAGCCTTGGACCGGGTAAGTGCCGCACGGCATGGCCGCTTGGCAGAATTGCGCGACATTTTTCACGGAACGGCCCAGGCCGGTCACTTTACATTCCAACCAGTACGTTTTCCTTGGCTCAATCCCACACAAGAAACCGCAGTCAACGAAGTGTTGCGTGCCAAAGACGTGATGATCGTGCACGGCCCTCCGGGAACAGGCAAGACCACTACCCTTGTGGAAGCCATCTACGAGACGCTCCACCGCGAGAGCCAAGTATTGGTGTGCGCACAAAGTAACATGGCCGTAGACTGGATTTCGGAGAAACTGACCGACCGGGGCGTGGCAGTCCTGCGCATCGGAAACCCTTCTCGCGTGAATGACAAGATGCTGTCGTTCACCTACGAACGGCGTTTCGAAGCACATCCTTCCTACCCCTCGCTCTGGGCCATCCGCAAAGCCATCCGCGACCTGTACGCCCACCGCCCGTCGTCGGGCCGTGAAGCTTTCCACCAAAAGATAGCCCGGCTACGCGACCGGGCAACCGAACTGGAAATCGCCATCAACGAAAGTTTGTTCAACGAAACGCGGGTCATTGCCTGCACGCTGACAGGCAGTGCCAACCGCGTATTAGCAGGAAAAAAGTTCTCAACCTTGTTCATCGACGAAGCCGCCCAAGCCCTCGAAGCGTCCTGTTGGATTGCCATCCAAAAGGCCGGGCGCGTCATCCTGGCCGGTGACCACCGCCAACTTCCTCCCACCGTGAAATGCCCCGAGGCCCTGAAGGGCGGACTGGACCGCACGCTGATGGAAACCATCGCCGCCCGCCAACCTTCCGCTGTCAGCCTGCTCCGCACGCAATACCGCATGAACGATGCCATCATGCACTTCTCTAGCGAATGCTTCTACGACGGGAAGGTGGAAAGTGCCCCGGAAGTGAAATACAGGGGCATTCTGGACTGGGACACGCCAATGGAATGGATAGACACGGCAGACGAGGAACAAACCGCCCCATACCTGACAGAAGAACCTTCCAATCCGGTATCCGCACCGGCTCCCCCGACGGCAGGGATACCCGACTTCGAAGAAACCCGCAATCCGGACAGCACTAGCCGTTCCAACCCCGAAGAAGCACGACTCACCCTGAACATACTGAAGGCCTATTTCCAAAAGATAGGCAAGGAAAGGATATTGGCGGAACGCATCGACACCGGGCTCATTTCCCCTTACAAAGGTCAAGTGCAACTATTGCGCACCCTGTTGCGCCGGGATGCCTTTTTCAAACCCTACCGCCATCTGCTGAGCGTAAACACCGTAGACGGGTTCCAAGGGCAGGAGCGCGACGTCATCCTCATCAGCTTGGTGCGGAGCAACGAGAACGGGCAAATCGGATTCCTGCACGACCTGCGCCGTATGAACGTGGCCATCACGAGGGCACGCATGAAGCTTATCCTAGTGGGCAACAGCCATACGCTATGCCGCACACCTTTCTACAAACTGATGTACAGCTACATCAAATCATTAGACACCCAATGATTTCCCCATTCCATGAGGGATACTAAAAACCGCCTGTTATCTTCACGACAACAGGCGGTCCAACCTTAACTAATCGAAAATATACTTTCCCATACGGAAAGCCTATTTCATTCGATTCTCCACTACTTTCCAATCAATAATCTGCCACAAAGCTGCGATATGGTCGGCACGCCGATTGCGATAGTCCACATAGTAGGCATGTTCCCAAACATCGAATCCCAACAGGGGCACGTAGCCCATCGTCACAGGATTGCCGCCGTTAGGACATTGTACGATAACCAATTCGCCCTTTTCGTTTTGCGCCAACCACGCCCAACCCGAACCGAATAAACCGGTGGAGGCTGCCGCCATTTTCTCCTTGAATTCGTCAAAGCTTCCGAATGCAGTCCGGATGGCCTTGTCCAACTTGCCTTCCGGCACTGCCGGGCCTTCAGCCCCCACCGGACGGAACTGTTCAAAATACAGTGTATGATTGAGCACCTGGCCCGCATTGTTAAACAACGGACCGGCCGGTGCATGGCGTACGATCTCTTCCAGATTCTTCTTTTCATACTCGGTGCCTTTCACCAACGCATTCAACGTATTCACGTATGCCTGTAAATGCTTGCCATAATGATAATCTATGGTTTCCTTGCTGATGACAGGTTCCAAGGCATTGCTCTCGTAGGGTAACTGGGGCAGCGAAAATACGGCTGCCATAGAAGTGATGATAATTTGCGTCAACATGATTTCTTCATTTTTTAATTAATATATTGGGTTTAGTATGCTTCCCCTTCATCTCTCACATACACAGGAATCGCATATCACAAAGGTAACACTATTTGCCATACCCACAAACTTTTCAGGATTTTATTTACCCTCATTTATACTTTGTGAAGAAATACTTATTTTCTGCCGCATAAAATACAGCTTTATTGTTTTTTGTGTACATTTGTTCACTGAACCACAAAATACATGATTATGGACTTCAAAGACCTTTGCCACGCACGCTATTCCGTGCGTGCCTTCAAGCCGGATGCCATTCCGGCAGAGAAAATGGAATACATCAAAGAATGCACGCGCCTGGCTCCCTCGGCCGTCAACAGGCAGCCGTGGAAATTCATCCTCTTCACCGGCGAAGACGACCGCGCACGCCTGCAGCAATGTTACGACAAGGAATGGTTCCGCGAGGCTCCGGCTTATATCTTGGTCTGCGAAAACCACGGGGCGGCCTGGACGCGGCGGTATGACGAGAAAAACCACGCCGACATCGACGTGGCCATCGCCATAGAGCACTTGTGCCTGGCTGCGGCCGAACAAGGATTGGGCACTTGTTGGGTGTGCAACTTCCGCGTGCAACTCTGCCAAGAGCTTTTCAATCTGCCTGACGAGTGGTATCCGGTAGCCATCATCCCCATCGGCTATCCGGCCACACCGGCCATTCCGGAAAAGACACGCAAGGCGATGGCCGAAATCTGGGAAGACCGCTAAGCCCGGGAGTCAGGGCATAAAGATTTACAAATTCCTCATGTAGGAGGTCTGAAAAACAACATGCGCCAAACAAAAAATCAATCTCAGCCAAACGATTTTTCATTCGGCTGAGATTGATTTTTCATTTGGCGCAAAGAATTTCACGGCTCTACACAAAACATTAAACCTCTGAATGCCAACATAATAGAGGATGACACCCAGAGGTTTTACACTTCATCCGGAAACTTTACAAGAAAAGTTCCCGAAAAATATTCCTTACGCCACCTTTTCGAGCTTCTTCATAATGGAGAAGATGAACAAGGCCGAAAGCAGACAAAGCACGATGAGCACGCTCCACACCATCCACAACTCGATGCCGCCCCACAGGTAACCGATGATAGACACCATGTAATTGCCGATAGCCGTGGCCACGAACCAACCACCCATCATCATACCCTTATACTTCGGGGGAGCCACTTTAGACACGAAAGAAATGCCCATGGGAGACAACAACAACTCAGCAAACGTCAACACAAGATAAGTGGAAATGAGCAAATTGGGCGAGACCAAGCTGACATCGGCACCCTGAGCCAACGCATCGGGCGTAGGCAATCCCATGGAACCGAAAGCCATGATACCGAAACCGCAGGCGGCAATCAGCATCCCCAACCCGATTTTACGAGGAGCCGAAGGTTCCTTTCCTTTCTTGGCCAAGAAACCGAATATCGCCAACGAAACCGGTGTCAAGGCTACCACGAAGAACGGATTGAACTGTTGGAAAATCTGCGGCAGGATCTCCACCTCGGCATCGCTTGCTACATACTGCCCCGCCAGAACGCCCACGGAAGCTACTGCCACCAGACCGGAAACCAGTTTGCCGCGGCCTGTCCTGCTTTGGAAGAGAGAGAACATGGCATACACCAAAGCAATAATCAGCACCAAATTGAACACATTAAACGTCATGCCCAACAAGCCCGAAGCCGAAGCCTGCGTATAATCGCGCGCGAAGAACGTAAGCGTCAAGCCGTTCTGGTGGAAAGCCATCCAGAAAAAGAGCACCACGGCAAACACAAGACAAAGCGCGGTGATGCGTTGGCGCGTCTCGGCCGGAGACAGTTCCTCCACGGGTACATGCCCGTCAGATGCCGTCTTCGCGTTATAATCGGCATGCTTGAAAGTGCTGCGGAAGCCATAGTATATAAGGATGGACACGATAAGCGAAACACATGCCACGGCAAAGCCGTAATTGTAAGCTTCGGACAACTTTTCGATGTAACTCTGACAGAAAACCGCCGTGTCGCCCGTGAATCCCTGTGCGGCCTTGAGCGACTCCAACGTGGCGGCAGACTGTGCCGTCATTCCCGCCGCATTATCCATATACTGGTGAGCAAGGGCAGGAATCTGTGCATTATAAGTGAAGCCGTTCATGCCCAACACGTAATTAGTCATCTTGGTGGCCGCCGTGGGGGCAAACAGCGCACCGATGTTGATGGCCATGTAGAAGAGGCTGAACGCCGTGTCGCGCTTGTCCCTGTACTCTGGCGCATCATAGAGGTTGCCGACCATGACTTGCAGGTTGCCTTTGAAAAGTCCCGTGCCGCAAGCAATCAATGCCAACGCACCGAACATCATGGACTTTCCGGCCACATCAGCACCCGTCGGGACCGCTAACAACAAGTAACCGATGAACATGATGAATATACCGAGCGTGACCATCTTGCCGAACCCGTACTTGTCGGCCAACATTCCACCAAAAAGCGGCACAAAATAAACCGCCCCGAGGAACACGCCGAAAATTGTGGATGTCTCACCGGCCGAGTATCCGAATTTCGCCTGTAAGAACAACGTGAAAATGGCCAGCATCGTGTAGTAACCGAAACGCTCGCCCGTATTGGCCAGCGCCAATGCATAAAGACCTTTAGGTTGACCTTCGAACATAACTTAAAATGTTTTTAATAGTGAATAATTTTAATCGCAAAGATAACATTTAATTTTTGCTTTCCACCCCATTTTGAGGCTTTAGTATCGTTTTTCCCCCATATCCACAAACATTTTATCATTTCCAACCTCCGCATAAAAACGTTTTTTAGCAATTTATTAGAGTTTGTGACATAAAAGGGCTATCTTTGCACTTCCTTAAAAACAATCAGGATATACAAATCCAAAATAATCAGATTATGAGCAAATTTGAATTCAAGCCTAAACTATTCCTTGACTTGAGAGAGTACAACAAAGAAAAGCTGACGGCAGACATCATGGCCGGCCTCATAGTGGGCATCGTAGCCCTGCCATTGGCCATAGCCTTCGGCATTGCATCCGGCGTGACACCTGAGAAGGGCATCATCACGGCCATCATCGCCGGACTGGCCGTGTCCCTGTTTGGCGGAAGCCGTGTGCAAATCGGCGGACCGACGGGTGCTTTTATCGTCATCATCTACGGCATCATACAACAATACGGCGAAGCAGGCCTGCTTGTGGCCACCGTCATGGCCGGCGTGTTCCTGATTCTGTTGGGCGTATTCCATCTGGGTACCATCATCAAATACATCCCCTATCCCATCGTGGTAGGCTTCACCAGCGGAATCGCCGTGACCATTTTCACGACGCAAATCAAAGACCTGTTCGGACTGACCATCGACAACGTGCCGGCCGATTTCATAGAGAAATGGATCGTGTACATCCGCCACTTCGGCAGCTTGGACGTATGGTCCACCGCCGTGGGTATAGTCAGCGTGGCCATTATCGCCCTCTCCCCCAAACTGACCCACAAGATTCCGGGTTCGCTCATTGCCATCATCGTCATGACCGTGGGAGTCTACCTGCTGAAACAATACGGTATAGCGACGCAAGTGGAAACCATCGGCGACCGCTTCATGATTAAAGCCGAACTTCCGGGCATGAACGTACCCGAACTGAACTGGGAAAGCATCAAGCAACTGATGGCTCCTGCCATCACCATCGCCATACTGGGAGCCATCGAATCGCTACTCTCGGCCACCGTGGCCGACGGTGTCATCGGCGACCATCATGACTCGAACCAGGAATTAGTGGGACAGGGCATCGCCAACATCCTCTCCCCCATCTTCGGCGGTATCCCTGCCACCGGTGCCATCGCCCGTACCATGACGAACATCAACAATGGGGGACGCACGCCCGTGGCCGGTATCGTGCATGCCGTCGTGCTGCTGCTCATTTTCCTGCTACTCATGCCACTGGCGCAATACATTCCTATGGCCTGTCTGGCGGGCGTATTGGTCATCGTGAGCTATAACATGAGCGGTTGGCGGACGTTCAGGGAGCTTTTGCGCAATCCTAAGTCCGACGTGGCCGTCTTGCTCATCACTTTCTTCCTCACCGTGATATTCGACCTGACCGTGGCCATTGAGTTCGGACTGGTGCTAGCCTGCCTGTTGTTCATCAAGCGGGTCATGGAAACCACGGAGGTGAACCTTTTTAAGGATGAAATCGTCCCTACCGATGCCGACGGCACCGTGATTTCGGAAGAACACCTGCATATTCCCGACCACACGGAGGTCTACGAAATCAACGGCCCCTACTTCTTCGGCATTGCCAACCGGTTTGAAGAAGTCGTCCTGCAAACCAAGGAACAGCCTAAGGTACGCATCATCCGCATGCGGAAAGTTCCGTTCATCGACTCTACGGGTATCCACAACCTGACCAACCTGTGCGAGATGAGCCACCGCGAAGGGGTACACATCATCCTGTCCGGAGTCAATCCGAAAGTACACGAAGCCCTCAAGAAGAGCGGATTTTATGAACTGCTCGGCAAGAAAAACATCTGCGACAATATCCATACGGCCCTCGAAGTGGCCCGGCATTACTTGAACCGCTGACCCGTTTCTCCGGCCTTGGCTAAAAAAACGGCCGCCTTCCCCTATATATAAATAGGTATATGGGAAGGCGGCCGCAACTTTAGCTATGCCATCTACAACGCAAGCAGCTGTTCGCCGTGCGTCTTGGTCTTGACTTCTTTCGGGGAGAAGACCTTCTCTATCACTCCTTCTTCATCAATGACAAAGGTGGTGCGGAAAGTTCCCATATACTTGCGGCCATACATGCTCTTCTCTCCCCATACGCCCATCTCATTGACCAACAACTTGTCCGTATCGGCAATCAACGTGAAAGGCAACTCATGTTTCTCTATGAACTTCTTGTGCGAATCAGCACTGTCCACGCTTACCCCGATTACCTCGTATCCTTTATCCTTCAGCGCAGAATAGTTGTCGCGCAGGCTGCAAGCTTCGGCCGTACAGCCCGACGTATTGTCCTTGGGATAAAAATAAAGCACCACTTTCTTTCCACGGTAGTGGCTCAACAAAATCTGCTCTCCTTGTTCGTTCACGCCCAGCACCTCGGGCGCCTTGTCTCCTACATTCATATTTTCTTTATTTTCAGGTTAAATATAATCATCAGTCCGGCATCTTACGATTCACTCGCATTCGTCAATCGTATAGTTCACAAAATCATTGAAGGGCTTCATCAACTCGAAAATCCCGGCCGTACGGTCCAACCAGTTTTCATCACGGAAGAAATCATCCGGCACCGTGTGGCAAACGGAGTAATCTTTCGGCCTCAAATAATCCGGATAAGGGAAATCCTTCGGAAAGCCCTTAGGAAGGGTTTTCAAGTGCGTCTCGCCTATGACGGGAAATGCCGCCTTGAAATCTGCCGCCTCCACAATAGAACGGAATTCGTCCACCTCGTCCACGATGGACTGGCGGACAGCTTTCAGAATCGGCGAAGGCAGACACCACGACCCACCGGCCAACAAGCATTCGCCGGGCTGAAGGTGGAAATAATAACCGCTATGCCAGGATTTCTTGCCGCAGGCGTTGATATAGGCTCCGAAATGGCACTTATAGGGCGATTTGTCTTCAGAGAAACGCGTGTCGCGATAAAAACGATACGTGCAATCCTTTACCGTAAGGTGTGCCACACTACCGTCAAATGCCGCGATACGATGGATAAGTGCCTGCACCATCTCCTCGAAAAACCCACACGCTTCCTCATACTGCCCTTTGTGTCCTGCAAACCATCCCCGGTCGTTATGCGCCGCCACATCTTTCAGGAAGTCCAATATGCAATCTATCTTTGCTTTCATTTGTGCCTTATTTTACATGGGCAAAGATAGTACAAAGCGGATAAAAAACAAAGCAAATGCGCCAACCTGTGCCCAAAAAGAGCGTATTGATTCAACCCTACCACTATTTGACGCGTTTATTCTCTTTCCGCTATATCATAAAGGTGTAAATTTACAGCGTCGAGATCTTTGATAACCATAAAAAACAAGTATCGTGGGCGCACCCGCAATACTTCATTACAACTTAACCCATAAATTAAACAGTTAATCACAATGAGAAAAAACACGTTACTCGTAGGAGTACTGTCCTTATTGGGGACAAGTCAGGCGATGGCCGAAGACCTGGTCGTCGGACTCATGAAAAGCAACGCATCCCACATTGAGTTGGTAAAAGATGCGAGTTTTGATGTAGGTTACGGCTGCATCGGGAACACTTCGACGGAAACCGTCATCGGTTTGGGAGAAGTGGATTTCGGTACAGACGGGACGAACTACAAAGCCACCGGAGTGGAGTTCGCCCACGGATGGGGCAGTTACGACGAGGAGAAGATTGTAGTCCTCAGTGCCGGAGCCACGGCAGAAGAGGCCGTCCCGTTCAACGAAATGACCGTGACCCGCACTTACGGTTACCATCAGTTTGAACTATTTGCCGAGAATATGGACAAAGGAGACGGATTCGCCCTTCCCACCGGTAAACAGAAAGTGTGGCTGACATTCCGTGCCGGACAAGGCAACCTGCGTTCGGTGAAGTTCTATGAAAACGCCATTTCCGAAGGTATGGAAGGCGTACAGCCTTGGCCCAACCAAGCAGAAGGCTACGGAGACATCACGACCTCCATAGAAGCTGCCGCATTTGAGAGAGCGGTAGAAGTACCTGAAAATCCGGAAGAAGACCCTTACAAAGATGCCAAATACGATGAAAATACGGCATGTTGGGGCGGAACAAACGACGGGTTTATCGTCAAATCCACCAAGGAAATAGACTTCGGCAACGGAGAATTCCAACAATTAGTGGCCTATATCGGGCATGACGGTGAAAGATACACGGAGTACATGGAATTCTATATCGACGAAGTAAAACCGGAAAATATGGTGGCCAGGACATGGACGGGCATCAATATACAGGAATGGAACAAGTTCACACCGGTGGCCACTACGTTGAAAGAGGTAACGGGCAGCCATCACCTGTATGTGAAATGGGGCAATGCCACGAACCTCCACCAGATAGATTTGGTCAAAGAACCCGTCTGGTATGAGAATCCGGACTGCGGAGTCGTTTACGACAACGCACAACCGTCGGAGAATGCTGTGGTATTCGTGACCAAAGGCGAATCCGGAGCTACGGAAGGCGGAGACGTGTCCCAAGGCGAAACTGCCTGGAAAATAATCCAACCCATCAGCGGGGATGCCAAATGCGAGGGCGGCAACATCGGTTATACAAAAGCCGGCGTGGTGGTAATGTACCAAGACATAGACTTCAAGAACGGTTATTATAAGGACGTGTTCATCAATGCTTCTTGCGACAAGACCTATATCGGCAGCACCACAGAAGAGGCTAATTACTCTTTATATGTAGACTTGGACGACATCGACTGGGCCACCGTGACTAACTTAGACGAGCTGCATGGCGCGCTCGAAGGCCGTGAGCCGGTGGCTGTAGTCAGGGCACAAGGTACCGGCGCGTGGAGCAACAAACTCACCACTACAGCCCCGTTAAGCCATGTGGAAGGCGTACATAATTTATATGTGGTCTATAATTTGCCCGACAGGGACAATATCGGTGCCAACATCTACGGATTGTATTTGGATCCGGGACAGAACCCCGAAGAGCCTCAACCTGCTACCGGCGACTTGTTTATCCCGCTCATGAAGAGCAATGCGGAAAACATCGAATTAGTAAAAGACGCGTCTTTTGACGTCGGTTACGGGAATATCGGCAATACAAGCGAAAACACCATCATCGGATTGGGAGAGGTGGATTTCGGAAAAGACGGGAATGCCTATCAGGCTACCGGTGTGGAGTTTGCCAACGGTTGGGGCACGTATGGTGAAGCCAAATACGTCGTACTCAGCGCCGGTGCCACTCCGGAAGAAGCCGTCCCGTTCAATGAAATCAGGGTGGAAAGGACTTTCGGTTACCACCAGTTCGACATGTTTGCCGAAAACATGAAAGAAGAAGACGGTTTCGCACGTCCTACCGGCAAACAGAAAGTATGGCTGACTTTCCGTGCCGGAAGCGGGAACTTGCGTTCCGTAAAATTCTATGAAGAGGCTATTCCCGAAGAAGAGGAAGGCCTGCAACCATGGCCCAACGAAATGGAAGGATACGAAGAAATGGCCACCGTCATTGACGGTTCTGCCCTTGTGAGGGCGGTAGACGTTCCGGAGAATCCGGAAGAAGATCCCTACAAAGATGCAAAATACAACGAAGAAGCCGGATGCTGGGGCGGAACAAACGACGGATTTATCGTCAAATCCAATGAAGAAATAGACTTCGGCAACGGAGAATTCCAACAACTGGTGGCCTATATCGGTCACGACGGTGAAAGATACATGGAATATATGGAATTCTACATAGACGAGGTTAAACCCGAAAATATGATAGCACGGACATGGACCGGAATCAACATACAGGAATGGAACAGCTTCACTCCGGTAGCCACCCGGTTACAAGATGTGACCGGCAGCCATCGCCTGTTCATCAAGTGGGGAGATGCCACGAATCTGCAGAAAATCGAACTGGTCAAGGATTCCCTCTGGTTTGAAAATCCGGATTGCGGCGTGGTATATGAAAACGTAGAACCATCGAAGAATGCCGTAGTGTTCGTCACGACAGGAGAAAACGGGGCCACGGAAGGCACTGACACCAACCAAGGCATACAATGGGAAGTCATTAAGCCCATCAGCGGGGATGCACGATGCGAAGGAAGCAACATCGGGTTCACCAAAGCCGGCGTAGTCGTCGCTTACAAAGGCATCGACTTCAAGGACAATTACTATCAAAAGGTCTTCATCAACGCATCCTGCGAACCGTCATATATTGGCAGTACCATAGAAGATGCAAACTTTACGCTTTACACAGACTTGAACGACATCGACTGGGAGAATGTCACCAACCTGGAAGAATTGAATGCGACACTCGAAGGACGCGAACCCGTAGCTGTCGTCAGGGCACAAGGCACCGGAAGTTGGGGCAACAAGCTGACGACAGCCGGCGATTTGGCAGACTTAAGCGGAATACATGACTTGTACGTAGTCTATAACTTACCCGACAGGGATAATATCGGTGCCAACATCTATGGCTTGTACCTCGACCCGGGAGAGAATCCCCAAAGCATCAAGGAAAACATTGCCCAAGGAAACGGAATAGAAGTACGCGCCCATGATAACCTGGCCACCATTTGCACCGGCACGGATATGCATGTCACGGTTTACACCGTAAACGGAACTGCCATAACTGAAATGGACGTAAAAGCCGGCACCACGCTCATCGACAACCTCAATTCGGGCATCTATATCCTGAAAGCTACAGACAAGGACGGTAAGACAACTGCCCAAAAGTTTATCGTGAAATAAAAAACACCTAACCTTTGGATGCGGGGTGAACATGCCCCCGCATCCATTTCTAAAATGACCATTATGAAAATAAAACACATGATTGCCGTAAGCCTGCTATTGCTCACAGGCATACGGACGGCAAATGCCGTAGAATGGCAAATGAAGCAAGGCCCCATGATGACACCTTGGAGCGAAACCCTTGACCCGGAAAATGTGCTCGGCGAATACCCCCGTCCACAAATGGAACGCCAAGAATGGATGAACTTAAATGGCATTTGGGACTTGCGGAAAGCCATACAAGACGAAGCTTACAGCCCCGATTTCATTTATGACAAGAAAATACTCGTGCCCTTCCCACTTGAATCGGCCATTTCCGGCGTAATGGAAGAAAGCGACAACCAATGCTATTGGTACAGGCGAACTCTGACGATACCGGAAAGCATGAAAGGGAAAAACATCCTGTTGCATTTCGATGCCGTGGATTGGAAAGCGATTGTCTATGTCAATGGAAAAAAAGTAGGCCAACACACGGGAGGCTACGACCCGTTCTATTTCGACATAACCTCTGCACTAACAGACGGAGGCGAGCAGGAAATAGCCGTTTATATCCATGACAATACGGGAGCAGAAGGCCAACCTAAAGGCAAACAAGCCTTGGACAAGTGGGGATGTTGGTACACTCCAGTCAGCGGCATCTGGCAGACGGTTTGGCTCGAACCGGTGAATCCGGTACATATCACCCGGTTGTCTATCGAACCGGACGTGGACAATTTCTGCTTCAAACTGCAAGTGAACGCTACCGGCGACAGCGAAGCCACTGCCGACATCCGGTTGTCAGACCCCGACGGTAACACTGTAGCTTCATTGCAAGGCGTAGCCACAGGCACTCCATGCACCTTGCCTGTAAACGCTCCGGAACTGTGGTCGCCAGAACATCCCTACCTTTACGACCTCAACATCACACTATCTTCGGAAGGACAACAAACCGATGCCGTGAAAAGCTATTGCGGCATGCGCAAGATTAAAGTGAAAAACGTGGACGGCACACCACGCATCTTCCTGAACGATACACAAATCTTCCAAATGGGACCATTGGACCAAGGTTGGTGGCCGGACGGACTGTACACGGCACCTAGCGACGAAGCCCTCCTGTTCGACATCAAAGCGATGAAAGAACTTGGCTTCAACATGATACGCAAACACATCAAAGTGGAACCGTCACGCTGGTACATGCATTGCGACCGCGAAGGGATATTAGTATGGCAAGACCTGCCCAGTCCTAACCTTCCTGCCGGACACGAAGCCTTTGCAAGGCAGAACTTTGAAGAGGAAGCTGTCCGCATCATAGATGCTTTCGAAAACCATCCGAGCATCGTGCAATGGGTCGTATTCAATGAGGGGTGGGGACAGTTCGACACCGAACGGATGACGCAAGTAGTCATCGACAAAGTCAGCCCGCAAAGCCTTGTCTGCTGCGCCAGCGGATGGAACGATGCCGAAATCGGTGACATCAAGGACTCTCACAGCTACCCCTACCCTTCTTGCCCCATCGACCAGAAACGCGCCTGCGTCAACGGTGAATACGGAGGCATCACGCTAAAAGTACCCGGACATATCTGGCCGGGCGGCGACTTCGGATACACGACTGTGGAAACACCGGAAGACTTTACTGTCATGTTCAACGACTTGGCTGACAAAATCAAAGACCATTATTATTATGGGCTTAATGCAGCCGTTTACACACAGTTGTCGGACGTGGAAATCGAGAAGAACGGCATCTACACCTATGACCGGCGCATATTGAAACCCTATTCACCCACAGGAGAATTGAAAGATAAAATCTTGGAATGCATCAACATGCCGCAAAGCGACGTAAAGATACAACCCGTCGTATCGACGGCCAAGGAACATAAATACAAATGGAAGTTCATCACCGAAGACAATGCACCTCGCCACTGGTTTTCCAAAGGGTTCGACGACAGCCTATGGCCCAAAGGGACTGCCGCATTCGGAAAGAGTTCATTATGGAATACGCAAGGACTTATCTCCATACCTTGGACCACACCGCAAATTTACATGCGCCGTTGGTTCTACTTGGGCGACGTAACCCAAGAAATGATCGACTGCATGCGCTTCATGATTTACCATGACGATGACATTTTCATCTACATCAACGGAGTTTGGGCTGCCACGAAGAAAGGTTCTGTTTCCAATTACATTCCTTACGACATTTCCGACGAAGCACGCCAGACCCTCAAACCGAACAGTTGGAACCTGATAGCCGTAAAATGCATACAAGGCAGCGGAGAGCAAATCGTAGACGTGGGCATCTCGGCGTTTTCAGCCACAGACTTCCATTATAAGGAGGTGTACGACGAATTCACGAACGAAGACTTTACCGAACTTCCGGAACCGGGCAATCCGACAAAACCGGTATTTGAAAAAGTGAAATACCCCGTGCCTGCCGAACAAGCGGCTACTGCCATCTCCCGTGGACAGTTCCTGCATTCTACCGACCGTTCCAATGCGGCTTGGGGAGACTTCGACAACGACGGATTCCTGGAAGTCACTTATTCCGGCAACAACGAACACCAACGGATAACCTCGCGGAAAAAGTTTTCCGCCCTGTATGACTATCAAGAAGACGGGACATTCAAGAAGCTGGACAGTCCTTTCGACGTGGTATATTATGCTTGCCCCACATGGTTCGACTACAACAACGACGGCTTAATGGACTTGTTCGTACCCGGAGTGAAATCCATGGATTATGAAAATGACCTCGATGATGTGGTTGCCTACTTGTACGAGAACAAAGGTATCGGACCGGACGGGCAATATGTATTTGAAGAAGTAAACCAAGCCACGCCGGAAAGCAACCTCATGGGAATCTCTCCTATCTACGGCTCGCTGGACGGTGGACGGTCGCGCCACTACGTCTCCGTAGGCGATTATGACAAAGACGGTTGCCTTGACCTCATCATCGCCGGACTGGACGACTACGAAGACAAAGACGGCATCACGGATGAAAACGGTAACCCCGTCGTACACCACGACCGGCGCGTGCTTTACCTCTATAAAAACAATAAAGGGAAAGGATTCATCCGGCAAGAAACCCCTCTGGACGGCGACAAACCCTTCACGGGGCTGTCAAGAGGTTCGGTACATTTTGCCGATATGGACAACGACGGTTGGTTGGATATCATCTCGTCCGGTTACGGCCCGGGCGAAGGCAATCTCCGCATCTATTGGAACAATGGCGACGGCACTTTCTCCGAAAACGGGCAATACCTATACGGATCATACGATTCGTCTTGTTTCCCCTGCGACCTGAATGCCGACGGGTGGACGGACATCGTGGTAACCGGATATTCTGCCACCAAAGGACAGAATGCCAAATCATTCTACGTATACCGTAATAAAGGCGGACGGACATTTGAGATGTTGGACGATTTGTTCTGCGGATTTGAAGGAGTAGACGGGGCTACCCCCTCGTTCGGCGACGTGAACCACGACGGGCTGCCGGACATCTTAGCGGGCGGACACGGCGAAAGCCACGAAATCACAACCTGGCTTTATCTGAACCGGGGAGATTTCTGTTTCAAGCCCTACGGCGGATGGTACGACACGGAATCTCCTTGGACGTTCAACCGCATCACCCACGGTAACAATCATTTGATAGACTTCGACAACGATGGCTATCTGGATGCCTGGAACATGGGATGGGCGCATAGTGACGTATGCTCACGCGAATGCGCCACCGAACTTTACCGGAACACGTCGTCCGACAAGGGAGCCGTCGCCAACGAAGCCCCCACAGCTCCCCAAAACCTGAAAGCCGTCTACGACCAAGCCACAAAGATGGTCACTTTCAGTTGGGACGCAGCTTCGGATGACGTCACTCCCCAAGAAGCCTTGCAATACAACCTGTATTTGAAAAAATCGGGTTCAGACAATATCTTCATGACCGTGCCGGCTGACGTGCAAACCGGTTTCATCAAAACAGGAGAAATCTCGGGACAAATCTCGACGACCGTCTACTCCATGTACATAGATGACGAGGAAGCCACGTATGAATGGGGCGTACAGGCCATCGACAACGGCAAGAGAGGCGGAGCGTTCACACAGTCCCGCTTCGACCCGTCCGGCAGTTCCGTAGAGGAATATATGCTCCCCGGCGTCCGGATATATGGTGCAAATGGCAAATTGCATTACCACGTGAACGAAAGCACAACCCTGACCATCATGGATGAAACCGGAACCACCATTTCCCACATGACTGTCAACGGCAGCGGAACAACCGACATTCCCCTACACGGGGTCTATCTCATAAAAGCCGACATTGGAAATAAGGCACAAACTTTCAAAGTTGTCTTATAACCACTTCCACAAACTGAATTACGTACACTTCCGCAGATAAAACCACATTATCCTATGGGCGGAAGTGCACGTTTCTTTTTCTCTTCCCCCGTTTTGGTGCAGCTATTACATTATTTGAAGCATACATCAACTTTTTGAAAGCTGCGGAATACATACCTTTGCCATGCAAAAGAAACTATTTTTTATAACCATTAAAAACATTCGTCATTTATGTACAAAAGTTTAAGAAGCATGCTGCTCATGGTTACCTGCGCAGTGTGTGGTTCAGTCCTCGCCCAAGACAACCTGAAAGCCATGCAACAGAAATTCGTCAACGAGAAGTTCGGCATGTTCATCCATTTCAACATGCCCTCATTTGTGGACGAAGACTGGCCCGACCCCGACATGCCGGCCGAAACCTTCCACCCGAAGAAACTGGACTGTAACCAATGGGCCGAAGCTGCCCTTAGTGCAGGAATGAAGTTCGGATGCCTGACCACAAAACACCACAGCGGTTATTGCATTTGGGACACGAAGACCACGGAATACAACGTCATGAACAGCCCCCTGAAACGTGACGTGGTACGGGAATACGTGGACGCTTTCCGTAAAAAAGGGTTGGACGTGATGTTATATTATTCCATCCTCGACACGCACCACCGTTTACGTCCGGGATTTATCCATCGTGACCACATCAATTTGATTAAAAATCAATTAAAGGAGCTGCTGACTAACTATGGCCCCATTTCCGCCCTCATCATCGACGGTTGGGACGCTCCTTGGTCACGCATTTCATACGAAGAAGTCCCGTTCGATGACATCTACCACTTCATCAAACAGCTCCAGCCGAACTGCCTCGTCATGGACTTGAATTCCGCCAAATACCCACAGGACGCATTGTTCTACACCGACATCAAGTCCTTCGAACAGAATGCCGGACAACACATCTCCAAAGACACCAACCGGATGCCGGCCTTGTCGTGCCTGCCGCTGAACTCGTCGTGGTTCTGGAAAAGCGACTTCCCCACAACGGACGTAAAATCGCCCGAATGGATTGTCAACGAGAACCTGGTACCTTTCAACAAATCATACTGCACCTTCATCCTCAATGTGTCACCCAACCGGGACGGATTGATTGACGACAATGCCTTGGAGGCGTTGAAGGAAATCGGCCGCCTTTGGAAAAGAAAAGAAAGCGGTGAAATGACGTTGGGCGAATATGAACGTCCGATTACAGCAGAAAACATCGCCAAACACCGTCCGGCCAATTCCAGTTGGAGTCACGATTCTTTCATCATGGACTTCGGGAACGACGACAACTTCGGCTCGGCCTGGCATTCCAACCCGAGAATCAAAGAACCATGGTACGAAGTGGTATTTGAACGCACGCGCCCGTTCAACATGATTTCACTCGTAGACAACAACGAAAGCTTCAGCAGCTACCGCATACACTACCTCAAAGACGGAGTTTGGCATGAGATTCCCGTGACACCGAAGAACGGGAAAATAAAAGTGCACCGCTTTGATGAAGTATGGGGCAATAAAGTCAAAGTCACTTTCACCAAGAAGAACGAAAACGAACGCATGTACCTGAATGAAATCGGCGTGTACAACGAACGCCGCGACTAAAAAAGATTTCCCCTTATTCAGTCCTCTCCCATCTGGAAAGAGAAAGAATAAGGGGATTATTATACGTGCACGGCATCTAAAGCCGACACACATTCCAACTTACTTTATCAACAAGCGGAAAGCACCCTTTTGTGTCTTCACGATGTATAATGTATTGGTACGCAAAGCTACCGGAATAACAGTGCCTTCATACCGACCGACCAAAGCTCCTGTCAAGGCGTAAACTTCCACGCGTCCGCCGCAAGGCACATACAAATTCCCATTAGCATAAGCCACTTTCACGTCTCCACTATTTACAGATGTAACTCCATTGCCTTTTTCCACCGTCAAAATACCATTTACGGTCTTCACTTCATAGTTTTCGGGCATGCTCTCAACTTTCACTACGATAGGATAAGTACCAGGTACGAGTTCCGTCGGAAGTTCGGGTTGCGCCACAGGTTCAGTTTCAAAAACGGTCTCCACTGTATCTTTCCCTATCCAACCCTCATATACCAAATCGTAGGTCGGAGGCAGTTCCTCATCCACTTTAACCGTCACATTCTTTGCCGTAACCGTAAGCAAAGCTTTCTGTACTTCGAACGACACCTTCGTTGTAGTGGCACCGTAATCCACATCATCCACCGTTTTGGCGTTAGTCATTACCACCAACTCAGCCTCACCCGCTTTCTTTGCCGTAACCACACCTTTAGATGTCATACTCACCACGCCTGAAGTCAACACCTTATTACTATATGTAATACCATGCTCATTGGAAACTAACGTGAATTCATCACCATAAACAACTTTCTCGGGTATTGTTACCGTAATATCAGGATTGGCCGCCATGACAAGTTTGGCAACATCTGGTACAATACTGATAAGGTCAAAGTTATCAAAAGACACCTGTTCCGGCAATTTCAGTGAAACCGGGAACTCATCACCAATTTCAGCATCCTTGTTCACCGTACATACCACCTCCGGCTGAACGTCCATATTGGCCAAAACGTCTTCATCATCATATACAACATCCGTGTATTCTACCGTAAAGATGTATTCATCTTGCCCCACAGCCACTTTCACAGTACGATATTGTTCACCGTCGTATACCGATGACAAAGTATTGTTTCCATATCTGACGTATACACCCACTTTATTTTTCACCACCGCAAACTTTGCCTTGTCCGACAACGCAAGTTCATAATTTGCAGCCTCTCCGCCACTTAATGCAGCCTCACGCATGTCACCGGCCTTTTCTTCTTCTTTTGGCGCATTAGCCTTCACCGTAGGAAGCTTGGAAAGAATTTCCTCCACAGGTTTCTCGGCATCATCACCTTTCAAGCCATCCAAAACAAACGAATAACCACATTTGCCTTTATCTAAATTGGAAGTACTTACATTGACGCCGCGCCAACACCAGGCATCTTCCGCAAGGGAAACATTCAATACCGCCTTGGACACCTGCACCATCAACGGTTCAGAAACAGCCGGAGTATAATCTTCACTACCGGTCTGACTTGCCGTTACCATAACTTCACCGGCTCCAATAGCATGTAATTTCCCATCTTCTCCTTGTTTCAGTACGCCGTCGACAGAGAATGAATAACTAAAAGCCTGGTCACTATTGGATACAAAACCAAGTCCATCCAAGGCATCACCATACGTGATGGACGGTGCCGCTTCGGGTAAGGAAATCACGGTTTGTACTCCCTTAAATGTCAACTTGTAAGTATTTTCTTTCTCACCTTTGGCAGTATCGTCGGTCACAACAATCGTCGTCACATTTCCGTTTTTTGAGACAGCCACTTTGGCATCTTTACCAAAAGCCTTGGCTTCCACTTTGGCATCCACCATGTCACCGGGTAGTTGGTATTCGAATACGCCATTGTCAAAACCGGAAACCTCTTGCCCTCCCACCGTCAGGCTTTTCAGGCGTGAATTATAAATGAATCGCACATCGTCCACCGTCAGTGTATTGCCGGTTCCTAATGCAGAACGGTCGAAGTAATCGGAAGCAGCAAAAATAATATTCATCTTTTCCGGATTCACATCCGATTTATAATCGATGGCAAAAGAATTACGCGTCCAGTTTTCAACATCGCCCTCAATATAATATTCATTAGAAGCCACTAACTTGGCATCTCCGGTCACACCTTCTGTTATCTTTCCCAAAATATCCTTCTCGCGGTCTACCATATCAATAACCTCCGGCGCATTGCTCATTCCGGTAGTAACTTTCGAAACCGAACTTCCCGTCCATGAATAAAACACCACCGTAGCCCTTTCACTTTCATTAAAAGAACCGTTTGCAGGTTTCTCATGCGCATGAGTACGCTTTATATAAAAAGCCAAAGAATCTGGACGAGAAGTAAAGGCGACACCACCATACGCACCACCGTCACTGGTATCTTCCGGAGTTCCTACATTAGACACATCACCATATGCCCAAGCCTTACCCAACGTGATATATCCGGGAGCGGTTGCACCGATGCCGAACATTCCGACGTAATCATTCCACATTCGCACGGAATGTCCATCTTCATTGCCTATACGGTCGGCATCTGCTTCCACTAATTCTTTCTTCATCGTGATGATGAAGTTCTTGCATACACTGGATGCCATCCAACCTTTCGGCTGCGTACCTACTGCTGTCTTTCCATCGGGATAGCAAGTCTCCCAAGGCTCGTCGAACGAACCGTCAAAACCCTGCGCTGCCATCGATGCCGAAGCCAACAACAAAGTGGATAAAAGTAGATTCCTCTTCATTATTCTCTTTTTTTTATAAAAATTATAAATGCTATTCATTACCTTTTGCTATTAGTGGAGACAAAGTTACCATAGCCCGTATGAAAACCAAAGAAAATACGGTAAAAAGAGGGCTTTTACCGAAAAATATACCGAAAAATCCACTTTAAGGCATCGCTTACCTGCTTTCGACAGCCCCCCAAAGCATGGAATAGTCGATGCCGTCTTCCAAAACACATTTTCCCGTCCGCGCCTGTAATGCCTCGCCCCCTGTCCCTATTTCCGGTTTGCTGCCTGTATCCCGCGAACGGATGCGGCCTTTTTCTTTTTGTCCGCCCCTCTCCCCGGTCTGCCATGATGCGACTTTGCCTTCTGGACGAACGGAATAATAAACCGTATCACGCACGACTTCGCGGCGTATCACCGTATCTATCACCTGCGACACCTGCTGCAACGAAGATTCACCGGACATCCGTCCCAGTTCCACTCCCCACAACAGGCCGGCCACGGCTGCCACCGGCGTAGCTACCCATCCCCAAGAAATGCCACTACCCCGACGCGGGTTCCGTGGCACACATAAACGACCGTTTTCTTCATTCCGCAGCCGTATGGCTGCCTGTGAAACTTGTTCCTCAAAGTGTTTCATAAACCTTCAATTTCTTTCTTAAGTATTGCAATAAATAATGAAGACGCGATTTCACCGTACCTTCCGGGATACCCATTACTTCGGCCAGTTGCGGCACCGTAAGTTCCTCCTCATAACGCAAAGCAAACAGCACACGTTGCTCCGGAGGCAGCTTGTCCAACAATGTGGAGAGTTCGCGATCGAACATCTGGACATCCATCCGAAGTTCCGGCTGTTCCTCATACGTATCCGGCCCGCCACGCACCTCTTCCGCAAAACCTACCGCAATATTCCGGAAACGATATTCATTCCGGCACAGATTATAGGCCATCGTGAAAAACCAAGGACATAACTCCCGTCCGCATTCATACCGCCCCCTTACCGCCCATACGCGCAAGAACAGTTCCTGTGTGAAGTCCGAAGCCAACTGCCCTTCCCGCCCCAACATACGGAAGAAGAAGCCATACAGGCGGCGGGCATAACGACGGTACAGTTCATCGAAAGCCTTTTCGTCACCCATTTGCCGTACACGTCCCATCAATTCCTCGTCCGACAGTTTCCGCAACGACGGCCTGAAGTTTATTTTTACCGCCATTTCTCCAAATAGTCCAAATATTCCTTTTTCTTCGCGGCTGAAAACCGGCCGTTCTCCACCGAAGCTTTCAATATCCGGTAAAGCCAACCGGCACGCTCCTGATTACCCGATTCCCTATATGATTGTACCAATGGCCCCAACATGACCGTGTAGTTCAGCAGCAACATCTCGCTTCCCGACCACCATGACTCCAAACGGAAAGCAGGTTCGGTCAGGTAATCGAAATGATAATCCCGCTCTACATGGCGCTTGGCTGCCGAAACATTGTCATAAGGCTCTTCACTGTACCGGTACACCAATCCCTCATTATAAAGTTTGCGGGCTATGCCCTGCACGGCCCACTGCGAACCCGGCGAGAAGTAAGCCGGGCGACCGGATTCGCGGATGACATATTCCACCATCTCTTGCACAGCCGCCTTGAACTCTTCTTCCGTTCTGACCTCGCGCCCGGGAAAGGTCGGAATCCCCAACTTCCGGCACAAAGCGTCGCGATAGGACCGTATGGACAGAAAAGGAATCACGACCACCACCTTGTCCGTATGTACACGCATCGCGCGCTGCAACATGACCTTGTCGAAAAGTTCCGCATCGCCGTTGCCGAAGAAAAGCCCGCCTTCGGCCATCCCTTGCAACTGGTTGTAACCGAAACGCAGGATAAACGAAGGATATTTGCCATGCTCATACTGGCGACTCAGGATGTCATTGAAAAGCCCTGCCTTCCATCCTGTCCCGTCCGTTTCCCCCATCATCCAAAGATAACCCAGGATGGCATCGTATCCACGGTCTGAAATATCATCCGGCAACATCGTCATCGCCATCTCCGCAAACTTGTTGTCAGGCCCCTGGGAGGCGCGGTAAGCACATATATTATAGGTATAAGTCTCGGGAATAGCCCGCTCCATACGCTCCAAGACACGGGGTATTCCTCCATCGTTCTTTCCACGGGAACAAGATTTCAGCCCCCAGGCAGCCTCAAACAGGTTGCGCCACGCCTTTTCATCCTGCCCGTCTGCATCCACTTCTTTTTGCCAAGCCTCGACCTGGCCTGCATACCAGAGCGAGTCGTGCACCTCTTCCACGATTCCTTTTATCTCCTGCGGTTCCTGTGCCGACACGCAAAGCGCCACGGCCATCGCCCACGAAACAAGCAACGTCTTTCTCATATTCTTTCTGTTTTTACCATAAATAATGTTTGTACTTGCAACACGTGTCATAAGGATATACACGCCACAAGGCATTTCGTTCAAAGAAAAAACAAGGCATGCCACGCCCATCCTACTAAAATACGATAGAAACGGTTCCGGGCGGTGGAGTACCCCCGAAAATCACCCGGCAGAGATTGGAAAATCATTCTGCGCCAAACGAAAAATCGTTCGTCTGAGATTGATTTTTCGTTTGGCGCAGAAAAATCAGGCCGCTTTTTCCCGTGTAACAACCGGACATTTGACCCTCGCATTCACGCCCCGTCACGGCCTTGCACCGCGCTAAGGAGCTTGCCAGAAATAACGGTCGTCGTAAGTAGCATACTCGGATAACGGCCAGAACCCCTCCGGCACCAAATAGATTTGACGGCTTCCCGACCCGTCAGCAGGCTCCGTCTCAAACCGGCTTTCAAGGTGGGCATCGAGCATATAAAGGTTCTTGGCCATGTAATTCTCCAAATATCCTTCTTTGGTCTGCTTGGTCTTATGGTTCCAGTTCGCATCCTCGTTCAATACCAAAGGGAGTCCCTTGATCAGCCGCTCACGCACCTCGCCCGGATGCAACAACAGACCGTTTTCGTCGGTGACGTAAGCTGCAAAAGATGCGTCCATCCATATCCATTTCCCCAACTGGCGGCTCCACACCATATTGATGACATGGCAATCGGTGTCGGTGTCATACGCTTTCGACTGGCACGTCACGAAGCGTGACGGGAATCCCATGGCCAGATACATCTCATTGAGCACCTGTGCCAGGAAACGGCAATTCAGCCCGCGCCCTTCCCGCTTGCACAATTCATACATGGCTATCGAGTTCCGTGCACAGTCCGGCCTCCCCGAACCACCGTCGTGACGGATGGCATCATGCAACCAATACATCAGATTCTTGATTTGGCTGATTTCGTCGCCGCCACCGGCAATACTGTCCAAATTGAAATAGCGGCGCACACGTACCAAATTACCGTCCATAGCCGATTGGTACGTAAATTCAGGCATCGGGCGGGCATCTTCCCGATAGGCCGGGGACTTCTTCAACACATAAAGGTAGTCCCCCACTTCACGCACCTTTTCCACAAGGGCTTGAAACTCCGGATTTCCGCGCAGGGCATCCCACTCCTTGTCGTTCTTTATCCGGTCATACTCGGTAAATCCCAACTTTATTGCGATGTCCAAATGCACCAAAGCCTCCTTGTCTCTTCCCTCAGATGCCCAAGCGCAGGCCGAACGATAAAACCAAGGGGAGGAGGTCTTCTTCATGTAAGTCATCACCTCTCCGCCGTGCGCCCAAATCCGACGTATAACCGGCGCGAACCGGCTCATGAAGTCGGCCAAACCGCGTCCCTCCAGAGTCTCTTCATCCGATAATTGCGGAACGAAATCTTTATGCTGACTGTACAAGACCTTTCCTTTCACGGTATATCCCTCAAACAAAGGGCAATGCACTGCCTCACCGAGTCCTGTTTTCAATATGTCGCCATGGAACACCACCTGTTCCAACCGGGGACAGTCCGCCAACAACGTGGGGCCTCCCGATCCCAAGACCACGCCACGGAAATCCACACGCTTCAACTGCGGGCATTCGGCAAAAGTATGCCACTCGTCGAGTTGTCCCACGTCTCCGTTCACTTCTATCCGCTCCACGGCCGGCATCTTCTGGAAAGCATATCCACAGATAAAGTCCACATGATTCAACGACAAGACTTTCAATTGGGTACATCCTTCAAAAGCACCCTTCCAGATGCCCCTCACCTGCCGGGGGAAGACCACTTCCGCCAATTCGCTGCTCCCATAAAAGGCAGAAGCACCCACAAACACATTTTCCGGCAATACAATCCGGCTGATCCGTGTGTCTCCCAAAGCCCCTTCCGCTATGGTGTCCAACCGTTCGGGCAAATCGATATGCGTCAATCCACATTCGCTGAACAAATAAGGCGGAAGCGTATGCTCTCCCTGCACCTCCCACCATTCCCCGTGTCTTACGTACCCACCTCCGCCACGGGCAAAAGAAACGCCCCGCATGTCCAACGTGCGCAAACGTCCCGGTGTGGATTGCCGCTCTTTGTCCCTCCCGGCCATTTCGCGCAGGAAGCACAAGTCCCTCCCGTTCAATGTTCCTTTCAGCGTCAGGTCCGTCACCTTGTACTTGGCTTTCTTCCCCACCAGTTCCGGTAACGTCCCGGGCGTTTCCACTTCCACTTTCAAACGTTTTGCCACGGCATGTCCCACATTTCCCAAAAGACAAACCCACACGAACAATATCCGGGCATAATACAAAACACCCTCACTGCTACAGTTTTCTTTCCATTCCATGGTATTTCACTTTTTAATAGTCCTACATATATGAATACGCAGAAACCGGATTTTTGTGACAAGAGAATCGTGTTTTTCCTCAAAAACTGGTCAAAAAAGTATCTCATTCATCAAAAAGAGGCTTGACAGACCTCAAATACTTGTCCCGTGAAATCGCACGGTTGCAACCGCTCCGGTCAGCCCTAAAATTCGTACATCCCAAGAACGGTTCTCCCCATCCTTCTTTCACTATCAAATAACCGTCCTTGCAACAGTCGCATTTCAGGATGGGCAAATCACCGCCCTTCAGGTTATTGGTCATGAAATCGCAAATCTCCGGTTCATTGGAACAAATCCACAACTTCAACCCGTATGCCTTCTTGTACCTCAGCTGCATGGGATAACCGCATACGGGACACCGTTTCATTTCAGTGCGCGTCTCCCGGCAATCGTCCAATTTACCATTTACCATCACGCCGGGATAGTCTTTCACGAGTTCCCGTACAAAATCGGAGGGATGCTGTTGAGGCGTAACGATGTACACGCGGTTCTTGGTACGTGTCAAGGCCACATAGAAAAGCCGCCGCTCTTCCGCATATTCCATCGAATGGTCATCCCTCACGACATACTTCAATACCGGGTCGTCCTGCACTTGCGACGGGAAGCCGTACAACTCATTACGGGCATTGATGAGGATGACATGGTCGTATCCCAATCCCTTTGAGCGGTGCACGGTCATAAAATCCAGTTTCGCGAACGGGTACTTCTTGGAAATCACATTCCCCGTCTTCTCCTCGTACGTGAACTCCGATGAACGGCAAAGGTTAAAAGCGTCGAACCCGTAACGCCCCAACAACAATATCGACGCGTCCGGATTCTCCTCCAATATCTGCCCGACAATCCTCTCCACCGTTTCGCCCACAAGGAAATACTTCCCGCCTCTTCCGGCATATTTGCTCCGGTCTACGTTCTCCGTATAGGTCTCGACCACAATCGGACGTGTTATATGTTTGGGCGAAACCAAGCTTTTGCGTATCTGCGCCGTGTTCTTCTGTATGAAGCTACCGGCTGTGTCGATTACTTCTTGGGCGTTCCGGTAAGTTTGGGTAATACCCAGTTCCAATCCGTACCCAAAGGAATCCTTGAATTGGGTGAACAGCGTGATATCCGAACCTGCATAGGCATAAATGGATTGCCAATCGTCGCCCACGGCCACGATCTTTGCATCGCAGAGTTTGCTCAACTCCAAGGTCAGATTAAACCGTTGACGGGAAATATCCTGATACTCATCAACTATGATATATTTGAACCCCAATCTCTCCCCTTGGATTTCCTTTTCGCGGAGCATTTTCGCCGAACTGTTTATCATGTCTTCAAAATCTACCGCCTGCTTTTCTTTCAGACGCTTGGAGTATTCTAAATAACACCGCTCGCAGATGGATAGAAACAACTTGTTTCTCTCATTGGAGGACTTGCTTTGAAACTGGTGGAAATGCTCTATCGTGAAGCCGTTGGTCTTAAAGCCATGCAAGAACGTACAAACCAACTTGACCAACTTTATGATATATTTGTTCTCTTCCGTGCTGACCAACCTGTCGAAAACTTCCCGTGAAGTTCTCGGGCGGAACTCAATCCCTTGGGCTACGAGCATTTCCTGCAAATGGTCAAGGTAATCGCGCCCGTCGTCATATTCGGAATAAGTATAAACCAAATCCGTATGGTGCCTGCGGTGCAAACGGATTTTATCATCTATTTCTTTTTTATACCGGGCCAACTGTTCTTCCGTATATCTGCTGTTCCGGCCATCTTCCGTAATGCCGAAATGTTCAATATACACCGTCTTGTCTCCTTGGGTAATCGTAAAATCCGGAGTATATGGCTTGTACGAATACCTCATATTATAAGGATAAATTTTCTCGTACACATAGTCAATGCCGTTCATGAACAGGAAATTCGCTATCCTGACCTCCTGAACCGACCTTAACGTCTCGTGGGCAATGCTGACACATTTGCCGGTCCGTTGGTCTATAATCTTTTCCGCATACTCATCCATATTGCCACGCAAAGTGGAAAAGTCGGCTTTGGATATGTAATTGAAGAAATCATTGAGATTGTCGCCCTCATACGGTGCGTCGAAATAACTTCCGAAGAACAATATCAGCTTATCCACCAACTCCGGACACTCCAATATGTTTTCTTTCAAGTAATTGTTGACCACATGCCACATAAAGCCACCATCCACTACCGTCTTCCTTTCGGTGTCTTTCTTTCGCAGTATGGCATAGCCCGTCTTATGGAAAGTCGTCACCGGGCAATCTATCTTCAGACCCTTATTGATTTTGCTGCGCAATTCCCCGACCGCCTTATTCGTATATGAAATGACCAATATCTGTTCCGGTTTCACCCCTCTTTTTTCCACAAGGTATTTCACCTTCGCAGCCATGGTCGTTGTCTTCCCGGCTCCGGCCCCGGCTACAACCAACGTGTAGTCTTCATCGGACAATACGACCCGTCGCTGTTCCTCATCCAACTTCACATTAGGGTCCACCCTACGAAGTATCGTATCAAGATAAAGTTTGTCTTTGGCCAAATGCCTCTTGACAAATTCGTCATTGTGCGCTTCAACGACCTTGGAACCCTCCTTACTGCCCAAGTCTTCATACAGGCAAAGGAATCTCTCCATTTTCTTCGGGTCTATACGGTTCTTTTCGCAATACACGTCCAACATCCCCATCTTTTCCAAATTGGACAGACTGACATGCAGCTCTGCATATCTTTCATGAATAGGACGGTAATCGCTTCGGGCTATGAAACGGTCGCTATGCAGTAAAAGTCCGATTTGCCTCTCGAAATCCTCCAAGCGCTTGCTTCCAGTGCATTCTTCACCCTCTGAATGCACCTTTTTTCTCCGGAAAAATATCTTATCCCACTTCCCAACTGACATACTTTGTTTTTCCTATTGGCAAACCGACTTGATTTATTTGGGTGTAAAATTATAAAAAAAGCCACAACCATCCTGTGATACAGCCATTTTTAACAATAAAGAGGAATACTTCTTTTTACACAGAAAGTATTCCTCTTCATGATTATCATATATCGTACCGGATTATTCAGCCGACGTTTCCACAGCCATCTGGCGGTAGCTATCCAATTGCTCTGCCGTGAACTTGCGGATAAAATTGAAATGCTTCTCCACCTCGGCCTCGGCATAGTTCACATACACGTTCAGGCTCTTGGCAAACAAATCGGGACGGCGCGTGGCATCCTGCATCAGCAAATGGCACATGATGGTGTCGGCTGCCATCTCCATCAAACGACGGGCCACGAAATCGTGCAGTTCTTGGTTGCCTGCTTCTTTCACGGCGTTCGTACAAGCGTCGAACTTGTTGGCCATCTCCTTCACGCGGTTCATGTAGCTCTCATATTCCGGAAGCACGGGCTGCTGCTCGAAATCACGGATGGTGGCGATGTATGCCCCATTCGTCACGTTACGGATGGCCGCCACAGTCTGCAACTGGGTCGTACCCTCGTAAATGGAAGTGATACGAGCGTCGCGGTAAATGCGCTGACAAGCATATTCCAACATGAAACCGGAACCTCCGTGCACCTGGATACCGTCGTAAGCATTCTGGTTGGCGTATTCCGAATTCATACCCTTGGCCAATGGCGTAAAACTGTCGGCCAGTTTGGCATACTTCTTCTGTTCGGCACGTTCTTCCGGCGTCAGCTTGCGTTCGCGGGCTATGTCGTCCAATGCCTTGTAAATATCCACATAACGCGAAGTCTGGTACAACAACGCACGACCTGCGTCCAACTTGGCTTTCATCGTGGCCAGCATGTCATATACGGCCGGGAAGTTGATGATGGCCTTACCGAACTGTTCACGGTCTTTCGCGTATGCCAAAGCCTCGTTGTAGGCCGCCTGGCTCAACCCTACCGACTGTGCAGCAATGCCGAGGCGTGCACCGTTCATCAATGCCATGACATACTTTATCAAACCCAACTTGCGGCTTCCGCATAACTCAGCCTTCGCATTCTTATACACCAGTTCGCAAGTCGGCGAACCGTGGATACCCATTTTGTTCTCGATGCGGCGCACGTCCACTCCGCCGTCGCGCTTGTCGTAAATGAACATGGAAAGCCCACGTCCATCCCTCGTGCCTTCCTCCGAACGCGCCAACACCAAGTGAATGTCGGCATCCCCGTTCGTGATGAAACGCTTCACACCGTTCAGTCTCCAACAGTTGTTCTCCTCGTCGAAGGTGGCCTTCAACATGACGCTCTGCAAGTCGGAACCGGCATCCGGTTCGGTCAGGTCCATCGACATCGTTTCCCCGGCGCATACACGCGGGATGAAGCGGCTGTGCTGGTCTTCGTCGCCAAATTCATACAAGGTTTCGATACAGTCCTGCAACGACCAGATGTTTCCGAAACCGGCATCGGCGGCAGCCACCACCTCGGCACACATCGTGTACGGCGTAATAGGGAAGTTCAACCCGTTGTACTTGCGCGGCATCGTCATGCCGTTCATTCCGGCCTTGACCATGGCATCCAGGTTCTCCACCGTCCCGCAGGCATAATCCACGCGGCCGTCGTGGCAATGCGGGCCTTCTTCGTCTACCCCTTCGGCATTCGGGGCAATCACATTGGCCGTGATGTCGCCTACGATGTCCAACACCTTATTATACGAATCCATCGCGTCGGCATAGTCCACCGGCGCATAATCAAATTCGTCCTTGTCCCTGAAGTCGCGCTCTTTCAATTCCACAATGCGCTTCATCATCGGATTCTCTAAGTGATACTTGAGTTCCGGTATATCTGAATAGTAATTAGCCATGTTATTTACTTGCTGTTTTGTTTGTAATACTTGATGAGCTTCGGCACGACTTCCTCCACCGTACCGTTAATGACATAGTCGGCAATGGCATTGATCGGGGCGTTCGGGTCGCTGTTCACGGAAATGATGATACCGCTTTCCTTCATGCCCGCAATGTGTTGGATAGCCCCGGAAATGCCGCAAGCGATATACACTTTTGGGCGCACCGTCACGCCGGTCTGGCCGATTTGCAGGTCGTGGTCGCAGAACCCGGCATCCACAGCCGCACGGCTTCCACCCACTTCGGCATGAAGCTCGTGCGCCAATTCATAGAGCATGCCGAAGCCTTCCTTGCTGCCCATGCCGTAACCTCCGGCAATGACGATGGCCGCACCTTTCAAATTGTTTTTAGCCTTCTCCACATGGCGGTCGATGACCTTCACCACGTATTCCGTTTCCGGTACATACTTGGCCACATCGTGCACAATCACTTCTCCTTTATAATTAGGATCGAGCACTTCCGCCTTCATCACGCCGCTGCGCACCGTAGCCATCTGCGGACGGTTCTCCGGATTCACGATCGTAGCCACGATGTTACCCCCGAACGCCGGACGAATCTGATAAAGCAGGTTCTCATACTTCTTTCCGGCTTTCTTATCCTCATGGGAACCGATTTCCAATGAGGTACAGTCTGCCGTCAACCCGGAATGAAGGGCGGACGACACACGCGGCCCCAAATCACGCCCCACGACATCGGCCCCCATCAGGCAAATTTGCGGCTGCTCTTCTTTAAACAGATTCACCAACACGGCCGTATGCGGCAACGACGTGTAAGGAGCCAACCCCGGAGCGTCGAAGATATGCAATTTATCTACGCCGTATGGCAATATCTGCGGTTCTATCTTTCCCGTAATGCCCGCCCCGGCGGCCACAGCTTCGAGCTGCACGCCGAGCGTGTTGGCTAACTTACGGCCTTTGGTCAATAATTCCTGGCTTACTTCGGCCACCGTAGTGCCTTCAAGCTCGCAATATACAAATACGTTGTTCATCTTTATCCGATTGTATGGTTAGCCAATAATTCCTGTATCAATCCCTCAACGTCGGCATCGGAAGCCGTCAGCACCTTGCTCTCCTTGGCCTTGAACACGATGTTCTGCACGGCCTTCACCTTGGTGGGCGAACCGCTCAGCCCGCACTGCTTCAAGTCGGCATCCACGTCGGCCGTACTCAACTGTCCCAAAGTCAGGTAAGGTTTCTTGTCGTACTCTTCAGCGTAGGCCAACCCTTCCGCAGGCTTTTCCATCGGCACCATGGCGCGCTTGTATTTCATCACCAACTTGGCGTTGCGCGGACGGCAAGGAGCCGCACTCCCGTTCACCGTCAGCACAAGGGGCAACGGAGCCTCCACAGTCTCCACACCGCCGTCGATATGACGCTTCACCGTCATCTTCCCGTCGGTGCATTTCAGGATTTCTTCCACGTAGGTCACCTGAGGCAAGCCCAATTTCTGCGCCACTTGCGGCCCCACTTGTGCCGTATCGCCGTCGATGGCTTGACGACCACCCAAAATCACATCGGGCATGCCCAATTTCTGAATTGTAGCAGCCAACGCATAACTGGTGGCCAGGGTGTCGGCACCTGCAAAAGCACGGTCGGTCAACAAATAGCCACCGTCGGCTCCACGGTATAAACTCTCGCGAATCACTTCGGCTGCACGGGGAGGCCCCATGGTGATGACAGTCACGGTAGAACCCGGATTCGCATCTTTCAGCCTCAAAGCCTGTTCCAACGCATTCAAGTCTTCAGGATTGAAGATAGCCGGCAAAGCAGAACGGTTTACCGTGCCTTCCGGTGTCATGGCATCCGGCCCGACATTGCGTGTGTCGGGAACTTGCTTGGCAAGTACAATGATGTTTAAACTCATAGTTCTTTACTTATTTTTGTCGTACAGATTAAGATTTGTTTCCTTTTCATGGCAAAACATATCTCGCAAATGTACTTATTTTATGGCAAGTGCCCAAAGAAAAAAAGCATAAAAAGGCATTCAGACCGTAATTTGCAAGATGATTCACTCTCGGAACAAAAGTTTTTCCCTATCGAAAGAACAGGATTCCAGTTCAAAACATTATCTTTGCCACACCAATCGAAACACTGACTGACATGAAAAAGACCTGTATGCTTTCCGCCATTTTAATAGGATGCGGATTATGTTCCACCGCCCAAAACTCCAAGAACTTCCGCCCGATGGAGGACGTGAACCACGTCACGGACCTCACGCTCGACAGTCTGGAAAAGGCCAATACGGCACGCCCTGTGCCCGGTTCGTCGCGGAAGGGCAACCACCCCGTGCTCTTCCTCGTGGGAAACTCCACGATGCGTACCGGCACGAAAGGCAACGGCGACAACGGCCAATGGGGTTGGGGATATTATGCCCACGAGTTTTTCGACGCAAACAGGCTGACCGTGGAAAACCACGCCTTGGGCGGCACGAGCAGCCGCACGTTCTACCGTAAACTATGGCCGGACGTGAAGAAAGGCATCCGCAAGGGAGACTACGTCATCATCGAACTGGGGCACAACGACAATGGTCCGTTCGACAGCGGACGGGCACGGGCATCCATACGCGGCATCAGCCCCACGGACTCGCTTTGTGTGACCATCAAGGAGACGGGCGAGAAAGAAACCGTCTACAGCTACGGCGAATACTTGCGCCGCTTCGTCCGTGAATGCAAAGCCTTGGGCGCACACCCCATCCTGCTCTCGCTCACGCCCCGCAACGCATGGGACACGAAACGCCCCGGGCACATCGTACGCGTGGACGAGACCTTCGGACTTTGGGCGCGGCAAGTGGCCGAAGAGCAAGGCATACCCTTCGTAGACCTGAACGAAATATCGGCCTCGAAATACGACCGGTTCTCGGCATGGAAGGTGGATTACCACTTCTATCGGGACCGCATCCACACCAGTGCGTTCGGCGCACGCCTGAACGCCCGTTCGGCCGCCGAAGGAGTGGCCGCTTCCACGCACCCCACGCTGAAAGCCTTGCAGGCTTGCCTGACGAACCTCGAACCGCCCACCGCACAAGTGAAACGCGAGAAAGGCAAACCCGTGGTCTTCATCACGGGAGATTCCACCGTAAAGAACGAGGACAAAGACCCGGACGGCATGTGGGGTTGGGGCAGCCAAGCGGAAACCATTTTCGATACGGACAAAATCACCGTGGCAAACGAAGCTAAAGCCGGTCGGAGCACCCGTACTTACTTAGAAGAGAACCGTTGGGAACGTGTATACAATGCCCTTCAACCGGGCGACTTTGTGTTGATACAATTCGGCCATAACGACATCGGTGACATCGACCGTGGCAAGGCCCGAGGCGTCATTGCCTGCGCACAAGACACCAGTCACGTTTACCGGGTCAATAAAGGAAATAAAGTTTACAACGAAGTCATTTACTCCTTCGGATGGTATCTGAAAAAATTCATCGACGACGTACGCGAAAAAGGTGCCACGCCTATCCTGGTTTCCCTCACCCCCCGTAACGAATGGCCCAACGGAAAAATAGAACGCCGCAACGACAGTTACGGCAAATGGTATCGGGAGGTAGTGGCCGAAACCGCCGTAGAGTTCGTGGACCTGCACAACATCTCGGCCGATACCCTCGACCAGATAGGGCAGGAAAATGCCAAAGCTTATTATAACCGCGACCACACGCACACCTCGCTCAAAGGTGCGCAACTCAACGCGCAAAGCATAGCCGAAGGATTGCGTGCCATAGACAGCCCGTTGGCCCGGTACTTGAAATTTCACATTTCTTCTACATGCCCTATTAAAAATTAACGCGTGCGCACAATAAAGAGGTGACGGACACGTTTTCTTAAAGTATATTTAGCAAAAAAAGACATGATAGAATACGTGAAGGGCCAGATTGCCGAACTCACTCCGGCCACCGCCGTCGTGGATTGCCACGGCGTGGGATACGGCCTCAACATCTCTTTGAATACATTTTCCGCCCTGCAAGGCAAGCAGGAAGCCAAACTATATGTTTACGAAGCCATCCGCGAAGACGCTTACGTGCTTTACGGTTTTTCCACCCGCCAGGAACGTGCCCTCTTCCTACTGCTCATCAGCGTATCGGGCATCGGGGGCAATACGGCACGCATGATTCTTTCCGCCCTCACACCGGCAGAATTGGTCAACGTCATCAGCTCCGGCAACGACAAGTTGCTCAAAACCGTGAAAGGCATCGGGCTGAAAACCGCCCAACGCATCATCGTGGACCTGAAAGACAAAATCGCATCGGTGGAAATCGAAGGGACAGCCTCCCCCGGCACTTCCGCGACCATGGCAACCGGACATTCCGAAATACTGGAAGAGGCCGTGGCCGCCCTCACCATGTTGGGCTTCCCGCCCGCCCCCTCGCAAAAGGTCGCATTGGCCATCCTGAAAGAAGAACCGGAAGCCGCCGTGGAGCGTGTCATCAAACTTGCCCTCAAAAGATTATAGGAAGCCGAAAGCTTCATAGCCCAACGGAACAGCATGAAAAGAAACCTACAAAAGTGGCTCTACCTCATCCTTTTGGCCATCAGTGCCAACGCACTGGCGGACATGGGAGGTGCCGCTTTCTTGCATATACCCCGGAACGAGACCCCGGCTCCGGCCGAACCGGACACCATCCGGCCACGTTTCAGCGTGAAGCGGACGGTGCCCCGCGACGAAGACGACCTGAAAAAACGGAGCCTCGACCTGAAAGACCCGGACAACCTGAAAACGGATACCGTTTACGACCCGGCGACAGGCAATTACACCATCGGTACCAAAGTGGGCGACAGTTACCTGAACGCCCCTCTCCTGATGTCGCCGGAAGAATATCAGGAATGGAGCCTAAAAAAGTCCTTACAGAACTACTACCGGCAAAAGAACAGCGAAGCTTTCGAAAACGAGGGCAAAAACAAATTCGACTTCACGGACATGCAATTCGACCTGGGACCGGCTGAGAAAATATTCGGCCCCGGCGGCGTACGCATCAAGACCCAAGGTTCCGCCGAACTGAAAATCGGGGGCAACCTGAAGAAGACAGATAACCCAAGCCTATCGGAAAACCGCCGGAAAACCTTCGGATTCGATTTCGAAGAGAAAATCAACATGAGCATGAACGGCAGCGTGGGCGACAAAATCAACATGAACCTGAACTACAACACCGATGCCACGTTCGACTTCGACGCACAAAGCATGAAACTGCGCTACGAAGGCAAGGAAGACGAAATCATCAAGTTGATAGAAGGGGGTAACGTCTCGCTTCCCACCAATTCCTCGCTCATCAAAGGCGCTTCCTCGCTGTTCGGCCTGCGGGCTGACCTGCAATTCGGCAAACTGAAACTGCAAACGGTCGTTTCCCAAAAGAAATCGGCCTCGAAAAGCGTGTCGTCCAAGGGCGGCACACAAACGCACAATTATGAGTTCTCGGCCACGGAATACGAAGAGAACCGGCATTTTTTCCTCGCCCACTTCTTCCGTGAACATTATGACCAGAACATGAGCAAACTGCCCACCGTCATGTCCGGCGTGACCATCAAACGCATCGAACTTTGGGTGACGAACAAATCGGGAAGCTATGAAAGCAACCGTAACATCGTGGCCTTCACCGACCTGGGCGAACATGACCATATCTCCAACCCGATTTGGAGCAAAGGCAACGTGCAAGTGGCCGCCAATGCCGCCAACACCCTTTATTCGACCATGACCACGCAGCATGCCGCCGCACGCGACATCAGCCAGACATCGAGCGACTTGGACGCCATCGCGGGCTTTGAAGGCAGCGTGGACTATGAAAAGCTGCAAAGCGCACGCCTGTTGTCTTCTTCGGAATACACCGTAAACAATTCATTGGGCTACGTGTCGCTCAACTTTACCCTGCAACCGGACGAAGTCCTGGCCGTAGCCTTCGAATACACTTATAACGGCACAACCTACCAAGTGGGCGAATTCTCGGCCGACCTGACCGACAATACCCAAGCCTTGTTCGTCAAGGCCCTGAAGAACACCTCGAACACACCGCAGATGGGCAACTGGGACTTGATGATGAAAAACGTGTACAGCTTGGGAGCCACAAGCACGCAAAAGGAGAAGTTCAAGCTGGACATCCAATACCAAAGCGACTCCGCCGGGGTGTACGTGTCCTACATTCCCGAAGCCAAGTTCAAAAGCACCAAACTTTTAAGAGTAATGAACTTAGACCGCTTGGATGCCAACAACCGTCCGAACCCCAACGGACAGTTCGACTACGTGGAGGGATACACCATCAACAAAGGGCGTATCTATTTCCCCGTGACCGAACCTTTCGGAAGCCACCTGCGTAAATATTTGAACGATGAAGCCTTGGCCGAAAAGTATTGTTTCGACGCATTGTACGACTCCACCAAGACCATGGCCAAGCAGATAGCGGAAAAGAACAAATTCCTGCTCTCCGGAGAGTACAAGGGAAACAACGGTGCCGAAATCAGCCTCGGAGCCATGAACGTGCCACAAGGCTCCGTGACCGTCACGGCCGGCGGGGTAACGTTGGTGGAGAACCAAGACTACACGGTGGATTACTCCATGGGCGTGGTGACCATCATCAACCAAAGCATCATCGACGCAGGTACGAACGTGAGCGTGGACTTTGAAAGCAACGACAACTACGGCATGCAGCGCAAAACGCTCGTAGGATTCAACTTGCAATACGACGTGAGCAAGGACTTCACTTTCGGTGGGACGTTCATGTTCCTGAACGAACAGCCGCTCACCACAAAAGTAAACATGGGAGAAGAACCTTTGAAAAACACCCTGTGGGGTGTCAACCTCTCGTGGAAAAAAGAAAGCCAATGGCTGACCAACCTGATAGACAAAATACCGCTCATCGATGTGACAGAGCCTTCGCAAATCAGCTTTACCGGGGAGTTCGCCCAACTCATTGCCGGGCAAAACAAGAAGATACAGGGGTCGGCTTCCTACATCGATGACTTCGAGAACACGAAAAACGGCATCAGCGTGATGCAGCCCACCAACTGGATGATTTCCAGCGTGCCCTCCGACTTTGAAGAAAGCAAGCTCGTCAATGACGTGCGCGGAGGATACAACCGCGCCCTGCTGAGTTGGTACACCGTGGATCCGCTTTTCACGCGCCAAAGCTCCTCGCTCACGCCCGCCCATATCAAGAGCGACTTGAACCAACTTTCCAACCACTATGTGCGCGAAGTGTACGAACGGGAACTCTATCCCAACAAGACGCAGACCAGTTACAACTCGGCTGCTTCGCTCCCGGTCATGAACCTCGCATTCTACCCTACCGAACGGGGAGCCTACAACTTAGATCCGAATCTGGACTACAACGGACGGCTCACCAACCCCAAAACCCGTTGGGGCGGCATGATGCGTAAATTGGACACCAACGATTTCGAGACGGCCAACATCGAATACGTGGAATTCTGGTTGCTCGACCCGTTCATCTATACCCGTGACAAGGGCGGCGATTACGGGGGGGACTTCTATCTGAACTTAGGCGAAGTGAGCGAGGACATCCTCCACGACGGGAAGAAATTCTTCGAAAGCGGAATGCCCATCGACGGGAACTCCAGTTACTATACGGAAACAGCGTGGGGACGCGTGCCCAACACCACCAGCGTGGTCTACGCCTTCAACAACGAGTCCGGAGCGCGCGAGCGGCAGGACATCGGGTTGAACGGACTCAACAGCGAAGAAGAACGCACGTTCGGTGCCTACCGCGAGTTCCTCATGGCCGTACAAGGGAAAGTAAGCCCGCAAGTGTACGATTCGCTGATGAACGACCCGGCCGGAGACGATTACCATTACTTCCGGGGGTCGGACTACGATGCCCAACAACGCGGCATCCTCGACCGTTACAAGTACATCAACCTGCCGGAAGGCAACTCGCGGTCGAACGAAAATGCGAACGAATCGTATGACACTTCATACAAGACCACGCCCGACGTGGAAGACATCAACCAGGACTACACGTTGAACGAGTACGAGAAATATTACCAATACAAAATCAGCATCCGTCCGGAGAGCTTCGTCGTGGGACAAAACTATATCGTGGACAAACGCACGGCGAGCGTCAAGCTCCGCAACGGCAACACGGAAGAGGTGAACTGGTACCAGTTCCGCGTACCGCTTACCGAATACCAAAAGAAAGTGGGCAACATCAACGACTTTACGAGCATACGGTTCATGCGCATGTTCCTGACCGGTTTCGAACAGCCCGTCATCCTGCGTTTCGCCACGTTGGACCTGGTGAAAGCCGAATGGCGTTCCTACGAACAGGCCCTTTATGCAGGAGAAATGCCCTCCACGACCGGAAGCTTGGAAATATCGGCCGTCAACATTGAAGAAAACAACGACAAGACACCGGTGAACTACGTACTCCCTCCGGGTATCAGCCGCGTAGTGGATCCCTCACAAAGCCAACTGGCAGAAGACAACGAACAGGCCCTCTCGCTGACGGTCCGCAACTTGGCCACAGGAGACGCCCGTGCCGTGTACAAGAATACCAACTTGGACATGCGCCAGTACAAACACCTCCAAATGTTCGTACATGCTAACGCGTTGGCCGAGAACGTAACCGAAACGGAAGACAACCAGACCAGTGTCTTTATCCGCCTCGGTTCGGACTACAAGAACAATTTCTACGAATACGAAATTCCCTTGAAGCTGACGGCTGCCGGACGGTACGACACTTACTCCGCCGACCAGTGCCGTGCCGTGTGGCCCGAAGAGAACATGTTGGACATCGACCTCTCGGTGTTTACCAAAGTAAAACAGGCACGCAACCGCGAAAAGAGCCTCGGCAACACCAACCTGACCACACTCTTCTCCGTCTACGACGACAACAGGCCGAACAACAAGGTAAGCGTCATGGGTAACCCTACCTTGGGAGAAGTGAAGACCATCATGATAGGCGTGCGCAACAATGCCCGCGAAACCAAGTCGGTGGAAGTATGGGCCAACGAGCTTCGCCTGCAGGAATACAGCAACGACGGCGGATGGGCAGCACAAGGCTCCTTGAACGTCCAATTCTCCGACCTCGGCTCCGTCAACCTGACCGGGCACATGGAAACTGCCGGATTCGGAGGCATAGAAGACAAAGTGAGCGAACGCAACCAGGAGGACATGTACAATTACAGCATCACGACCAGTTTTGAACTGGGCAAGCTGCTGCCGGAGAAAGTACGCTTCACGGCTCCCATTTACTATTCGTTCAACAAAGAGGTCGTCAAACCGAAATACAATCCGCTCGACACGGACATGTTGTTGGAAGACGCCCTCGACGCTTGCGCCACGGAACACGAAAAGGACTCGCTGCGAAGCCTGACTACCACGGAAACCACGAACAAGAACTTCAGCCTGAGCAACGTGAAATTCAACATCGCCACGCCCAAACACCCCATGCCCTACGACCCTGCCAACTTCTCGTTCAGCTATTCGCACAGCGAGTCTAACAAAACGGGCGAAACCACGGCTTGGGAAACGGAAAAGAACTGGAACGGAGCGTTCAACTACAACTATTCTCCCGAATACAAGCCTTTCGAGCCGTTCAAGAAGATGATTAAAAGCAAGAGCAAATGGTGGGACATCATCCGCGACCAGAACTTTAACTACTTGCCGCAAAACATCAGCTTCAACACGAACATCCTGCGCAACTATTACGAGTACCAGGAACGGGACATCGAGAATCTGGAAGACCCAACGTCACTCCCTCTCTCCTTCTCCAAAGAATTCCTGTGGAACCGTGATTTCAGCCTGAAATGGGATTTGACCAAAAACCTTCATTTCTCGTTCAATTCCGCCACCCATGCGGAAATCGAAGAACCGAACGTTCCGGTCAACAAGGACCTCTACGCCGACCAATACCACGCATGGAAAGATTCCGTATGGCACAGCATCAAGGGTTTCGGTACGCCGCTTGACTACCAACAGGACTTTACGGCCTCCTACAAAGTGCCTTTGGAGAAAATCCCGTGCTTCTCGTGGATTTCGCTTGACGGGAACTACACGGCCAACTATTCTTGGGAACGCGGCATGGAACTGGAAGACGGGACTTCCTACGGCAACACCATCAACAACCAACGTTCGGCTACGATAAACGGGCGCTTCAACCTGGAAACGCTGTATAATTTCTCTTCTTTCCTGAAAGAGGTCAACAAGAAATTCTCGGCCAGCGAACGAAAGAAAGCCAAGGACAAAAGCAACCGTGAACGGGAGAAGGCCAAGGCACAAAAAGAAAAAGAGAAGGAAGCTGCCGCCAAGGGAAAAGACGGGCAAAACAAAGACGGGAAGGACAAACCGGGCAGCAAACCGGCAGACAATGCCAAAGGCACGGCCAACGCCAAGGTGAAAAACCCGAAGTTCAAGGGATTCGCCGGTGAAATCACCCTGAAGCCCGACACGACCGTGGAACTGGCGCACAACCAAAAAAGCCGCCGCATACGCGTCACCGCCGTAACCGCTGCCGGACACCGCTACCCGATCAAGTTCAAGAAACTGGACAAGAACAAGATTCGCATCCTGAACATGGACTCCGTAAAACTGCGTGTCAACGTCATAGCCAAGACACCGGCCAGGGAAAAGCCCTGGTACCCCTACTTACAAGGAGCTACACGCTTCCTGATGATGGTGCGCAACGTCAGTGTCAGCTACCGTAACACGTTTGCCATGTCCTTACCCGGGTTCCTGCCCAACGTGGGCGACATGCTCGGGCAACGCACGGGCGGCGGCATGCAACCGGGATTGGACTTTGCCTTCGGTTTCACTGGCGAAAGCTATATCGACAAGGCCAACGAACGGGGCTGGCTGCTCAACAATGACAGCATCAGCACGCCGGCCACCACCAACGCCATGGAGGATCTCCAGATTAAAGCCACGTTGGAACCTATCCCGGACTTGAAGATTGACTTGAACGCCAGCCGTACGGTGAACAGCAACAAGAGCATACAATATATGTATGCGGGCATGCCCACCACGCAAAGCGGCAGCTTCACGATGACCACCATTTCCATCAAATCGGCCTTCGAAAGCCGGGGCGATGCCGGAAACGGATACAGCAGCAAGACATTCGCCCGTTTCCAACAATACCTCAACACGTTCCAAAGCCGTGTGGAAGCCCGCTACGCCAATACCACCTATCCGGCTGCCACCGGGTTACAGGGCAAGTTCGACCCTGCCAACGGTACGGTAGACAAGTATTCGTCCGACGTAATGATACCGGCTTTCCTGGCCGCTTACACCGGGGGAGGTGACATCAACTCCCCGTTGGACATTTTCCCGAGCCTGGCACGCATGCTGCCCAACTGGACCGTATCCTACAAAGGCCTGGCCTACCTGCCTTGGATACGGGACCATTTCAAGAGCGTAACCCTGAACCACTCTTACAAGAGCATCTACTCCGTGGGGGCTTACAATACGTACAGCAGTTGGATGGAGTACATGGGCGACTTAGGATTCATACAAAACACCACGGACAATGCCATCATCCCAAGCAGCATGTACGACATCAGTTCCGTATCCATCAACGAAGCCTTCTCGCCTTTGGCCGGATTGGACATGACGTTGAACAACAACATGACTTTCAAGGTGGAATACCGCAAGACACGCGTACTCACCCTGAGTATGACCGCAGCGCAGTTGAATGAGGCGTGCAGCAACGACTTCGTCATCGGATGGGGCTATAAAATCAATGATTTCAAGTTCTCGTCCCTCTTTGGAGGCCGACGCAAGAAAGCCGGGAGGGGAAGCAACAACAAACAAACGAACGCGGCCAACAACCGGAACAATACCCGCAAGAGCGGGACTTCGGCAAAAAACAGCCGAGTCATCAGCCACGACCTGAACCTGCGTTTCGACTTCTCGTTCCGCAACCAAGATGCCATTACGCGCAACATACAGACTTCGCTGTCGGAAGCTACAAGCGGCAACAAAGCCATCAAAGCCTCGTTCAGTGCGGACTACACGATGAGCCGTTACGTCACATTGAGCCTCTACTACGACCGCCAACGCAACCAACCGTTGCTCTCGTCCAACGCTTATCCCACCATCACGCAGGATTTCGGGTTCAGCCTGCGGTTCTCGCTGACAAGATAAGCCCTCAACCTACCAACGATACGGCGGGGCAGGAAAGCATCCGGCTCCGCCGCATTGTTGGTTTCCCGTACAGGAACTTTGTTTCACATGTATATGATTTTCATCGTCCCTCCGCCCCAAATGAAAATCTCCTGAGAACGGAATTTCATTCGGCTGAGAATGAGAAATCGTTTGGCTGAGATTGATTTTTCGTTTGGCGCAGAACGAAACGTCATTCTCTTCCGTTCGAGAACGAACTATCTACCAAACTGTATCACAGTTAATTAAAAAGAAAGCGGCCACCCATGGCAAAAGAAGCCACAGTCTCCTCCGGCTGTCAAACTTCTTCCTTTACCGATGCAGAAGGTGCTCCTCCTATTTCTGAAGTGCCGACCGGTTTAAGTCCCATCTTTACCGCCCGACGGAGCATGAACTCGTATGCCGCATCGTGCTCGTTCGGCACCACACCGTCGAGAATCGCATCCTTAATTGCACTCTTCAGGCTACCGACTTCACGGCAAGGAGGCAGTCCGAACACCGCCATAATCTCCTCTCCCGAAACCGGAGGCTGGAAGTTGCGCACGCGATCGCGCTCCTCCAAATCCACCAACTTGCGGCGTACCAATTTGAAATTGTCTAAGAAACGTTGTTTACGTTGGGCGTTCTTCGAGGTAATATCAGCCTCGCAAAGTGTCATCAAGTCCTCGATGTCATCACCGGCTTCGAACAACAAGCGACGCACGGCAGAATCTGTCACTTCCTCATCGGCAATGACAATGGGGCGCATGTGCAGCTCCACCATCTTTTGCACATATTTCATCTTCTCGTTCATCGGCAGCTTCATCTTCCGGAAAATGTCCGGCACCATCTTGGAACCGATAAAGTTATGGTTGTGGAAAGTCCACCCCGCCACAGGGTCAAAACGTTTCGTACGCGGTTTGCCGATGTCGTGCAAGAGGGCCGCCCAACGCAACCACAAATTATCCGTGTGCCGGCAAATATTATCGAGCACTTCAAGCGTGTGGTAGAAATTGTCCTTATGCGCACGTCCTTTTACCTTTTCCACCCCCTCCATAGCTGCCAACTCAGGAAAAATGAGAGGCAACAAGCCGCACCGGGCCAACTCCACGAAACCCTTCGAAGGCGTAGGGGTCATCATTATCTTGTTCAATTCATCGGCAATACGCTCGCGGGAGACAATCTTTATCCGTTCCCGGTTCCGTTCCAGTGCCTCGAACGTCTCTTCGTCTATATAAAAATTCAGTTGGGTGGCAAAACGCACACAACGCATCATGCGCAGCGGGTCGTCGCTGAAAGTGATGTCGGGGTCGAGCGGCGTACGGATGAGGCGGTCTTCCATGTCCCACACGCCGTCGAACGGGTCGACCAGTTCCCCGAACCGTTCACGGTTCAAACATACGGCCAACGCGTTAATCGTGAAATCACGGCGGTTCTGGTCGTCTTCCAACGTCCCGTCTTCCACCACCGGCTTGCGCGAGTCATGGCTGTAACTCTCCTTCCGTGCTCCCACGAACTCCACCTCCATCCCCTTGAACTTGACTTGTGCCGTACCGAAATTGCTGAACACACTCAGGCGTGCACCTCGCCCTAACCTGCCGGCCAGGGCCTTTGCCAAAGCTATGCCGCTCCCCACCGTCACGACATCGATGTCCTGCGAAGGACGCTCCAGAAAAAGATCACGCACATAACCGCCTACGACATAGCATTCCACACCCTGCTCATCAGCCACTTCCGATATTTGATGGAATATCTTTTTGTCCAACAAATGTCGCAAATCTTCCTTCGTCAAATTCCTCATTCTTCAAAAATACCATAAAATAATTGCAAAAATACGATTTTTTGCGCATCGGTTTGAATTATTCCCTCAAAAAATGGTACTTTTGTAAAACGAACTCTGTGACAAAAAGCCTATGAGAAAAGCATTATACACCTTATTGCTTCCTGTTGTCGCCTGTTCCTGTACAGGCCAAGAAGATAAGGAAGAAGAATACGCAGGCCGTATGATCGATGCCGCGCGTACCTTAATGACAGAAGGAAACTACGTAGCTGCCAAAGACAGTATTCTGGCCATGCGTGAAACTTTCCCTACGGCCTTTAAAGCCCGCGCCACCGGCATTATCGTAATGGACAGCATCGAACTCCTTGCGGCACAAGATACGTTGGCCATAATGGACAGCACCTTGATGGCAGAACAGGAAATACTGAAAAAACTGGAAACAGAAAAACGACGGGGAAATAATGCCGAATATTACCGGCAACGCACGGAAGTATTCCATCTCAAACAACGTTTTGACGAACTGGGAGCCAAAGTCAAATTTTATCTGCGCAAGATTGAAGTGGACATGCTTGAGAACAAGCGAGACACGGGCAATAAGGAACAAGATTGAGCCACTACCCACTTTTTACATCATAAGGAAACAACGTCCCCTTCATAGCCGTTGCGGCAAGAAGGGGACATCTACTATAATTGATTGTGTTTGTGTGTTACCAGAACTTATTGGCTGCCGCATTATATTCCAAACCGGCTTCGGCCATCTTGCCTTCCAATTCCTGACGGTCCACGTCCATATCATCGCATAAAGCATCGAGCGTCGGATAAAAATCACGCAACTTCATATTGATGAAACTCATCAACATCATCGGATCTTTCGGCATTTCTCTTTCCATCTTCTTTCTCTCCATCTTATCATTATAAATGTCCGTGCCTGACCGTCACCACCAACGTGCCTATGCAAAGCGCAGCCGCCACCAGACAAGCAAACAACACGTGCCATATATATGTATCCATCTGAAAAAATAATCTTTTTACCTTAAACAAACCGTAACCTAACGCGTATCTTTACCTTAAAACAATTACCTATTAATCTCTTTTTCGTGATACAAAGATACAAACAGGACGTTTATCCCGCAAGGATGAATAATCATTTAGAAATGAATTCCGGTAAATTCTTGACCTAAATCAAGAATTTACCGGAACGTTGTATCAGATACGACAAAGATGTTACAATAAGAACCTCACAATATCATTATAACAAGCCAACACCATAAGACCCATGATCAAAGCCATACCTACCACTTGGGCACGTTCGAGGAACTTGTCGCTAGGCGGGCGGCGAAGAATCATCTCGGCAACGAGGAACAGCACGTGACCACCGTCCAACGCCGGAATGGGCAGGATGTTCATGAAGGCCAGCATCAGGCTCAGGAAAGCTGTGGTTTCCCAAAACGTCAGCCAGTCCCACGTAGCAGGGAAAATGCTCCCGATAGTGATGAAACTGCCCACACTTTTCGCTCCGTCGGCCGTAAATAAGTACTTCAAGTCGCTTACATATCCGGAAAGTACATCTATCCCATGGGAAACACCGGCCGGAATACTGGCCCAGAAACCATAGTCAACCTTTATTGGTTTATAATATGCCGAAAGGGTTTGTTTCAACAATCCTAATTTGTAATCCGCCCCAAGTTCCAATGTAACGGTATCCGTACGAGTGCCATCTTTCGACTGGTAAACCACAGACAGGCGACTGAGACGCACGCTATCCTCATGGGACGGGCTTTCGGCCATCAAAGGTTCCATGCGTGCTCTCATAATTTCGTCAAAGTCGCTCCACGTAGCCACCGGCTTCCCATCCATCGCCACGATGCGGTCACCACTACGGATTCCGGCTTCATACACCGGAGAGGAAGGAAGAACAGAATCTATGACCGAGGGAATGAAAGGAACCATGAACGGCGGATTGGACTTGAGCATCTCCAACATGTTCATATCTTCCGGCATTGTCAAGTTTGCTTCCTTGCCCCCACGCAACACAGTCACTTCACGGGCTTCCGATACGGCACGGTAAACGGAACCGTCCCATTTCCGGATTTCTTCACCGTCCACCGCCAACAAGACATCCCCGTCACAGAAACCTAACCGTTCCGCTTGTTCGTTGAACTGATATCCCATCGTCATATCCTTGGCCGGAACATACTGTTCGCCCCAATGGAAAAGAATCATGGTGTAAATGAACAAAGCCAAAAGGAAATTGACTACTACGCCTCCAATCATAATGAGCAGGCGTTGCCACGCCGGTTTGGCACGGAACTCCCACGGCTGCACCGGTTTTTTCATCTGCTCGGTGTCCATGCTTTCGTCTATCATGCCGGCAATCTTCACATAGCCTCCAAAGGGAAGCCAACCGACACCGTACTCGGTCTCATTGTCCTTGCACTTGGGAAACAAACGGGTAAACCATTTGTCTTTCGTACTAAATAAGTGGAAATAAGGATCGAAAAAAAGAAAAAACTTCTCCACTTTCACGCGGAAGAGTTTGGAGAAAAAGAAATGTCCCCCCTCGTGAAGCACTACGAGAATCGAAAGCGAGAGCACCAACTGGAGGGCTTTAATCAATGTTGCATCCATGTAATATTGTGTTTGTTTTGTTTTTGTTTAACATGTCCCGACGTACTCTGCCGCAATCCGGCGTGCCTCGGCATCTGTCTGCAAATAATCCTCGTACGTGGGTTCCTTTATGAAAGAAGCTTCCCGCATCGTATTGGCTATCACATCGCTCATCTGCAAGAAACCGATACGATCCTCCAAAAAGGCACGGTTGACAACTTCGTTAGCCGCATTGACAATGCAAGGCATGTTCCCACCCTCGTACAAGGCTTCATACGCCAAAGCCAGATTCCGGAAACGACAGGTGTCCGGCTCCTCGAAAGTAAGCGTACCTATCCGGAACAAGTCCAACCTTTCGAATGAACTCTGCAAACGCAACGGATAAGAGAAAGCATATTGTATGGGCACACGCATGTCCGGCACTCCCAACTGAGCCTTGACCGCCCCGTCGGCAAACTGCACGGCACTGTGCACGATAGACTGTGGATGTACCACCACCTGTATCTGTCCCGGCTCGACGCCAAACAACCATTTGGCCTCTATCACTTCAAAGCCCTTGTTCATCATCGACGCGGAGTCGATGGTAATTTTCGCCCCCATCGACCAATTCGGATGTTTCAAAGCCTGGGCTTTGGTCACCATAGCCAACTGTTCACGGGAAAACGTGCGGAAAGGACCGCCCGAAGCTGTAAGGATAATCTTCTCCACAGGGCTTACCTCACCAGCCAGACATTGGAAAATGGCGGAATGTTCCGAATCCACCGGAATGATGTCTGCATGGTAATCATTTGCCAGACGGTTAATCAATTCTCCGGCCACGACCAATGTTTCCTTATTGGCTAAAGCTATGGCCTTACCGGCCTTTATGGCACTGATGGTCGGCTTCAATCCTGCAAATCCCACCATGGCCGTCAGCACCACGTCCACCGGTCTTTCCTGCACAATCTGGCAAAGCGCATCCGCCCCGGCATACACTTTAACGGGCAAGTCGGCCAACGCATCTCGCAGCACCTCATACTTGTCCTCATTGGCAATGACTACCGCTTCGGGCATGAAACGGCGTGCCTGTTCTATCAACAGCTCCACCCGGTTGTTTGCCGTCAGTACATACGCCTCATACAAATCGGAATGTTCCTCGATGACTTGCAAGGCCTGCGTCCCGATAGATCCCGTGGAACCTAATATCGCAATCTTTTTTTTCTCGTTCGTATTCATCCAAGGTATTATTCTCATTCACCCAAAGCCAAAAGGCCATCGGGCAAAGTCATGTAAATCTTACGGTTTTTATGGTCGATATCATCCACCAAATCTTCACCGGCCGGAAGCAAAATCTTCCCGCCGGAAGGGGTAGCGACTTCAAAAAGGATATTCAACGTAGATTCGTCTACCGCTTCCACCTGTCCCAATTCACCATGAACCGTGTCCACAACTGTGAAACCAGTGAAGTAACTCCACGTATATTCTCCCTCATGTACCTCTTCCGTCAGGGCCTTCGGGAAATAAACCTCCACGCCGACCATGCGGCGTGCCTGCTCCTCCGTATCCACCCCTTCGAATTTCATCAAGACCGTCGTATCGCTCCGAAAGCGGTATTCTTCCATAAAGAAAGGCACCAGTATCCCGTCCATACGGCATACCACATACTCCGCTTCCACACGGTCGAACACATCGTCCGTAAAGGCCATGTTCAATTCCCCCGACACCCCGTGTGTCTTGGTCAACATACCTATTTTATATACTTCGTCTTCACGTATCATTCTTCCACACGTTTGATGCAAGCTCCCAATGCCGCCAGACGCGATTCGATATTCTCGTATCCCCGGTCAATCTGTTCGATATTGCTGATACGGCTCGTCCCGTCTGCACTCATGGCGGCTATCAATAGGGCAATTCCGGCACGTATGTCAGGCGACGTCATGCGTCCGCCACGCAAACGGATTTGATGGTCGTGCCCGACCACCACGGCCCGATGCGGGTCACAAAGGATAATCTGTGCACCCATGTCAATCAACTTGTCCACAAAGAACAAGCGGCTCTCGAACATCTTCTGGTGAATCAACACCGTACCTTTGGCTTGTGTAGCCACCACGAGCAACACACTCAACAAATCCGGGGTCAGTCCCGGCCACGGTGCGTCGCTCAAAGTCATGAACGAACCGTCCAAGAAAGAATCAATCTCATAATGGTCATGCCTCGGGATGAACAAATCATCTCCATGACGAAGCACTTGCACGCCCAGACGGCTAAAAGTATAAGGAATGATGCCTAAATTATCATACGACACATTCTTGATGCCGATACCGTCGCCCACCATGGCCGCCATGCCAATGAAGCTGCCCACCTCTATCATGTCCGGCAAAACCGTATGTGCGGCACCGTGAAGCGCATCCACTCCTACGATGGTGAGCAGGTTGGAAGCTATTCCGCTGATGTTCGCCCCCATACGGTTGAGCAAATGACAAAGTTGCTGGATATAAGGTTCGCACGCGGCATTATATATCGTTGTCGTACCCGTAGCCAACACCGAAGCCATAATGATATTGGCCGTACCCGTGACCGAGGCTTCGTCGAGCAACATATACGTACCACACAAGCGCCCGGCATGAATGTCGTACACGCCCCGGCGGATGTCGTAATCAAACTTGGCCCCCAGTTTCTGGATTCCGAGGAAATGTGTGTCCAACCGACGGCGTCCGATTTTGTCTCCCCCCGGTTTAGCCACCATGGCACGGCCGAAACGGGCTATCATCGGCCCGATAAGCATCACGCTTCCCCGCAGTTTGGTACAACGCGCCAGGAACTCATCGCTCTGCACATATTCCATGTTCACCTCGTCGGCCTGGAAAGTAAAGTCGCCCGGAGCATTCCGCGTGACTTTCACACCGACATCTTCCAACAATCGGATTTGGTTGTTCACATCCGAGATGTCGGGTATGCTTTTGATACGTACCGGTTCTGAAGTAAGCAATGTCGCACAAATCACCTGCAAGGCTTCGTTCTTCGCGCCTTGGGGTACAATCTCTCCGGTCAAACGACGACCGCCCTCTATGATAAATGAAGCCATACAAACAGAACCGCCGCTTAATTTTTCCGTTTGTTCTTCCGCCCAACATTGCGATAGGCCACAGGAGCACGCCCCGGTTGGACCTTATCGTATTGGTCGAAGAATAGATGGAACCGTTCTTTGTCCAAATGCACGGAACCATGCGTATAATGGTCCAAATCCAGAGCCACCTTGTCATCGTCCATGGCATCCTTGTTCCAATTTCCCAAACTCCGTTTCATCTGCCCGGCTACCAACATCGTCAGTTCTTCCCGTTCCACACCCTCCGGCATCTCGGCCAATTTGCGTATCAACGCTTCCAACAAAGCCCCGTAATGACGATAACGGATCTTTTTCATCGGATAAGCCATAGGAGACGGCTTACCGTCCCCTCCTACTTTTCTGGGCGTCACTTCGTACGGATAATCAATATCCAACTTATAATCGGCCATGATAGCCAAATGATCCCACAATTTATGCTTGAAATCCGGTACATCACGCAAATGCGGAAACATATTTCCCATTATCGAGACTATCGTGCGGGCACAACGTTGACGCTCCTCACGGTTTTCCAATGTGAGCGCATAATCCACCATTTCCTGAATGCCGCGCCCGTACTCCGGCATCGGTAATTTCTTGCGTTGGGTATTATATATCATTTACAAAAGTTTTTTCGGTTTTGAAGCTACAAATTCTTTCAAATAGAAAGGCTCGAAATAAGCCACATCTTCAAATCGGCCCAGTGCGAAAGCCTTCTCGGCCAGAGGCCCCATGTTCCGTGCCAAAGGCAGGACCTCCGGAAGGAAACGCGCATTCGGGTGCGTAATCCCGACCTTGCACTTCTCAGCCCCGTCACCGAAGAAGTAGACGGGCCGCTCATTCAGAAAGTCTTGGTAAGTGCTTCCGTCCACGATGTCGGCCCCGATGGCCCGTACAGGTCCCAAGGCCCTGTCGTACAAAGCGGCATACACTTCCATCCTGCGCGCATCTATCATAGGACATAGCAAGGCGTCTTCAGGCAAATCTTCGTGATAGAGCAACACCGGCACGCACAACAGTTCCAACGTCGGGACAGCTATCAACTTCAAACCACGGGCATAACAGATGCCCTTGGCCATCGACACACCGATACGCAATCCCGTATATGAACCCGGCCCCTGACTCACTGCCACCGCATCAAAAGGAATTCCGTGATTGTCGATATAAGAGATAGCTTCGTCCACAAAAACACCTAACTGCACCGCATGTGAAGGCCCGCTTTTGTCTACTTTTTCAAACAATACCGCCCCGTCTTCCGTGACGGCTACCGAGCAAACCTTCGTACTCGTTTCAATATGCAGTATACAAGACATAAACTATTTTTTCCTTAGAATAACTCCGCAAAGTTACCATTTTATCCTATTATTTTCCTACTTTTGCATAAAATAATTATTAAATCATGATTCAATCAATGACGGGCTACGGCAAATCGACTGCCGTAGTGAAAGGCAAAAAGATACACGTGGAAATCAAATCCCTCAATAGCAAGGCTTTAGATCTTTCTGCACGTATCGTACCGCTCTATCGGGAAAAGGAAATGGAAATCCGTGCCATGATCAGCCAGACGTTGGAGCGCGGAAAAGTGGACTTCACTATCTGGGTGGAAAAAGACGACACGCAAACGGCTACACCTATCAACGGCGTTATCTTGGACAACTATTACCAACAGATTAAACAAATCAGTGAAGAACGGCATATTCCTCTTCCGGCCGACTGGTTCGCCACGTTATTGAGCCTGCCTGATGTCATGACCCGCACGGAAGTGGAAGAATTGGACGAGGAGGAATGGAATGCCGTACGGACCGCCATCAAGGAAGCCATCGGCAAGCTCGTGGACTTCCGTAAACAGGAAGGTGCCGCATTACAAAAGAAATTCACCGAGAAGATACAAAACATAGGTGATTTGCTGAAAAGCATCGAGCCGTATGAGCAAAGCCGCACCGAACGCATCCGCCAACGCCTGGTGGAAACCTTGGAAACGATTCCCAATGTGGAATACGACAAGAACCGCCTGGAGCAGGAAATGATTTATTATATCGAGAAACTGGACATCAACGAAGAGAAACAGCGTCTGGCCAACCACTTGAAATATTTCGTGGAGACCATGGAAAACGGGCATGGACAAGGCAAGAAGTTAGGCTTCATCGCCCAGGAAATGGGACGTGAAATCAACACGACAGGAAGCAAAAGCAATCTGGCAGAAATGCAAAACATCGTGGTGAAGATGAAAGACGAACTGGAACAAATCAAAGAGCAAGTGCTCAACGTAATGTAACCATACTGACGAAAATGACAGGCAAACTGATTATCTTTTCCGCTCCCAGCGGCAGCGGGAAAAGCACGCTTATCAATTATCTGATGGGGCAGGACTTGAATTTGGCTTTCAGCATCAGTGCAACCAGCCGCCCGCCACGGGGAACGGAACGTGACGGGGTGGAATATTTCTTCCTCACGCCCGAAGAGTTCCGCAGGCGCATCGCCAACGGTGAATTCTTAGAATACGAAGAAGTCTACAAAGACCGCTTCTACGGAACCTTGAAAGCACAAGTGGAAAAGCAACTGGAAGCCGGACAAAACGTAGTATTCGACGTGGACGTACATGGCGGATGCCGCATCAAAGAGTTTTACGGTGACCGCGCTTTAAGTATGTTCATCCAACCGCCCTCGGTGGAAGAGCTTCGCCGCAGGTTGGAAAGCCGGGGCACCGACGCGCCGGAAGTCATAGACGACCGCATCGCACGGGCGGAATACGAACTGACCTTCGCCCCCAAATTCGATACGATTGTCGTAAACGACGACCTCGAAAAGGCCAAGGCCGAAGCACTGGCCCGCTTGAAAGCCTTCTTGCACCCATAAAACCCATATTCCATGGACGATAAAACCATCCAAAGGAACTTACAGACCAGCATCATACTGTTCGTCCTGTGCCTGATAACCACCATCGCCGCAGCCCTTCTGCAATGGACCGAAATCACTATAGCCATGGGCGTGTTGGCTGTGGTGCAAGCCTATATCATCTACGTATGGTGGCACCGCAAACGTCACCGGAGACCCCATTTCCAACATAAATCCCACGAAAGGGCATGACGGAAACGGGCATCTACGGGGGGTCTTTCAATCCTATCCACCGGGGACACGTGGAACTGGCCGAACGCCTTTGCCGGGATGAAGGGTTGGATGAATTGTGGTTTATGGTATCTCCCCAGAATCCATTCAAAAAATCGTCTCCCGATTTGTTGGATGAAAATAGCCGTCTGGAGTTGGCCCGCATGGCCGTACGGGAACATCCCTGCCTCAAAGTGAGCGATTTCGAGTTCCGCCTGCCCCGTCCATCCTACACGGCAGACACCTTGGCCGCCCTGCGGCAAGCTTATCCCGACCGGCTTTTTACATTAGTCATCGGTGCCGACAACTGGCTTGCTTTCAAGGATTGGAAGAAACCGGACGAGATTCTAAGCCACCATCGCATCTTGGTCTACCCCCGCCCCGGTTATCCGGTGCAGACCGCGTCCCTGCCCTCCGGAGTCCGGCTCACGGAAACCCCGCTCATCGACATCAGTTCCACCGAACTCCGCCGTCTCATCTCCCAAGGTGAAGATGCCTCTTACGGATTGGACGAAGCGGTCTGGCAGGAAATCCGCAAAAGGGGATACTATCGGAAAGCATAAAGCACCCTGTAGATAAAAACAGGCATGCCCACTGTCTCTTCCACGATTCAGCAGGCATGTCACATCTTTACGGCATCCTTCTCTCATAAAAGCCGATATGCCGACTCATTCATTATACCAATTTTACCTTCAATACCGGTGCTATGCCATTCGTCTTCCCCTCCGGCAACGTCACTTTCAGGCCATCTTCGCCACAAGTGAACTTCACCTTTCCGTAACCTAACAACTCCACACTTTTTACCTTTCCTTTATAATAAGGAGAACCTTTACGGAAGCTTTTCATCATGATTACTTTGCTTTCGGGCCATCCCAAAGCCGTGGCATATACAATCTTCTTGCCTTTCTGCACAAAACGTACATCCTTTGCCGTATAATTCTGTCCTTCATTGAACCCTTGGGCTTTCATCGGGTTGGCAGCCTCTGCCAAAGGCCCCTCACCAAATACGTTCCACGGGCGCGTACCATAAATACTTTCTCCATTGACATCCATCCACGCTTTAATATCTTTAAGGATAGCCACTTCCTTCTCATCTATGGCACCGCTTCCCCTCAAAGGCACACTCAACAAGAGGTTACCGTTTTTGCTCACGATATCCACCAACATCTTTACCACTTGGCTTGCAGGCTTGTACCCGTTACGGTCGTACACGCTCCGTTCATAATGCCAGTTACCCAAGCAAGTACACGTTTGCCAAGCTTTCTCCTGCGGACGGTCGGGTATGCCGCGCTCCACATCCCACACCATGGCCTCCTTGTGCTTGTCCTCAAGTATTTTGCCCGTCACCACGGCACGCATCTTCCCCTTGTTCTCTTTCAGGCTCGTGTTATACATGTGGGCCAGAATCCTCACCCCCTCGTCACTGATGGGATAAAACGGCAACACGGTATCATCGAAATACAACACGTCGGGATGGTAACGGTTCACTACATCCAACGTCCGGTTATATATTTTCGTCTTGAAATCTTCCGAAGGCTGCGAAGCCCCGTTGCCCCATGCCCACTGCGAATGAATGGTTCCGACATTCTTGCTGTCCTTGCTCCGTTCGTGCCGCTGTTCGTACAAATCCTGCGGGTCATAACCTTCCCACCATTTTCCTTTCCCGTCGGTCTTCGTCAACTTGCCATCGAAATCCTGAGAACCTTCCAACCAAGTCCAGGCATGCGAGGCATGGATGCTCACGCCGAGCGGTAAGTCGTATTTCTTGCAAGCCGCAGCCCATTCTCCGACCACATCCCGTTTCGGCCCCATGTTCACGGAGTTCCACGGTTGGTATTTGCTGTCCCAAAGATCCATATTGTCATGATGGTTACCCAATGCCATGAAATAACGGGCACCCACGCTCTTGTAAAAACGCACCAAGGAATCAGGTTGCCACTCCTCTGCCTTCCATTCGTTAATCACATCCTTGAACCCGAACTCCTTCGGATTGCCGTATTTCTTCACGTGCACGTCGTGCTGCCAATGTCCCGGATAATACATGTGGCGAGCGTACCAATCGCCCGACTCCGGTTCGCACTGCGGTCCCCAATGCGCCCAAATGCCGAACTTGGCATCGCGGAACCAGTCCGGGCACTCGTATGCCGCCAAAGATTCCCACGTCGGTTGGTATTTGCCCGTTTGCATCGGTTCGGGCTGTACATTTTGCTGTGCTGCAACGGGCACACACACAAGCATCGCCGCTCCACAGCACAAAGACATCATCCATTTGTTTCTCATCATCTCATTTATTTGGTTTTGGATGCAAATTTAAATATTTATCCTTAAAACAGGATTGCACTATCTCAATTTAAAATAGGATTTTATAGGCTTTTCCCTTTATCTCTCATTTTCTCACCGGACGATTCAACTCCACGGCCACAACCGTCAAGTCTTCTTTTACGGGACGAATGCCCCTCAACGTCACTCCCCGCCCCTTTTGCCTGTATTGCAACGGCTGCTTGGTATAAACGTTGTATGCCCGTTTCACTTTCATCCCTTTATCCAACCGAGGCAGGACAAAAGTATCATCCCCATAACCTCCGAGGAAATAAATATAAATCATATTGCCTTTGTAACAAAAGCCATACTGTCCGTCCACTGGCTGCCAAGGTCCGCCACGCGTACCGTAAACAGCTTCACGCGTCGCGTTCACCCATTCGCCAAACTCAAGCATACGCTGTTCCACCAAAGGAGCGACGTTGCCATGCCGATCCGGCCCCACATTCAACAGGAAACACATATTGCGCACCATGCAATCGGCAAAAAGACGCTTCACCTTCTTCAAAGGCATGATGCTCGACAGATTCTCCATCTGCTTGTTATATCCCCATCCGGGTGCCAAAGAAACGCACTTTTCCACCACTCCGGAACGAATCTCTCCCGTCACAGCTCCACCGCCTTCCTCACAGGTGAAATCGCCTATCCAACCGCTGCGCGGATTCACCACAATATCCGGTTGGTATTTCCGGACGATACCCATCAATCCCAACGGCTTCCCGGTTTCCTCATCATAATCACGGAAGTAAGGATTCACCGGCCACCCGTTATTCTCGTCCATGTATTTTCCAGACTCCCAAAACGATGCTCCTTCCGCATCCGTTCCCTTTTGGGCAATCCAACCACCATCCCAGAACAAGTGGTCGATTTTCCCGTAATGCGTCATCAGTTCCTTGACCTGGCAATAAAGTTCTTCCTTCATCAGCCTGGCGTTCTCCTTATGTCATGATGCCGTGGTATAACCGAAACGGTTCGCCGGATTACAGTTGGTACCCGTAATGTCATAATATCCTGGAAAACGCCAGTTAATCAGCGTCTTGTAAAGCCCGACCTTCAAACCGGCCCTACGGCAAGCCTCTACGTATTCTTTCACAAAATCCCTATTGTGCGTCTGCTTCGAAGTAAAAGCGTTCATATATTGGCTTTCAAAAAGTGCGTAACCGTCATGATGCTGAGTGGTGAGGCACACATAGCGCATTCCCGCTTTCTTAGCCAACCGCATCCACTTGTCCGCATCGAAATCCCGGGCATCGAAATATTCCTCGCCAGACTCGGGATAAGCCAATTTACGGTATTCCTCTATGCCGACACCTTGATTCTCCATATACCATTCGCCCTTTCCCGGCCCTGCGTACAGCCCCCAGTGGATGAACATGCCCAACTTGCCATCCAACATCCATTTTATCTTCTCGTCCGGCTGCATGGAAACACCCAAATCGGTCTTCACTTCACGCATCGGAGCGGGTGGAATCCCGTCGTACGTTTTCTCGTGATACTTTCCCGTACATACAATACGAAGGTCGTCCAACCAGGCACACGTGCCCTCCGGATTGTTCTCAAACATCACTTCCACCACGGCCTCCTTTTGCCCTGCCGAAGTATGAAACGGTTTCTTGAACTCCGTCCAAGCAGCCAAAGCCGTAGAAATACTGATGTTGTTTTTCCCTAACCCGGTAGTTTGCAACGTCACATTGTCTGCCCCACTTTCCGTTTTCATGCGTACGGCAAGTTCATAAGCCGACGAAGGCTGCAAAGCCACCTTCAAGCGGAAAGTCGTTCCCGGCGATAATTTGGCCGATTTCCCCCGGTATGCTCCTTCGTCACTGACCGGCTCAGCTTTTCCCAACGCCACTTCCCAACCTTGTAACCCACATTCGAAATCGGAAACCACCACTTCCTGTGCCGCCAAACAGGCCGAAGACAACACAGCTATCCCCCAACAGGACACACGCCTGCCCAAGAGTCCCAATCTGAACCTGTCAGGAATATTTTTCATATACATAGGATTTACCATTAATATTATGAGATTAAGAAATATTTATTTGCAAAGATACATCTTAAGATGAAAAAAAGTTTGTACTTCATCTGCAATAAATAGTATTTTATCGACATATTTTTCACTGACAGCAAAATGCCCAAACGTCAAAGCACCCAACCAGAGCGGACATGATTCGCAAAAACCCGCGCCCTCCATATTCCGGCACATTTTATGCAATCCCATAGCACCAGAAGCAAAACAAAAAATGGCTTTCCGCAACCACATCAGGCAACCGAAGATTTGGACATTTGCTGCAAAAACAGACAATCCGGATACATAATGTAATCATCAACCCCATTTTAGACAAAAAGAAAGTCTCATAAAAAACGCGTTCCAAGTGCTTTTACACCCCTTTTCAGAAACACTATTTTGCATTTCAGGCTCGTTTTTCACCCGATTACAGCATTTTTAAGAAAAAACGAGGCCGAACTTTTTTCCGTCCTCAGCAAGAAACACTTTTTTTCTCCGCAGGCCACCGCGCCAACGTCCGCATACCGACGCGCCAACGGGCTGTCCGCAGCATTCGGAAACGGGCATACCCCCCTTTTTTCCCACAGAACGGAAACGGATATTGTAAAAAACCGGATGACACAATGCCCGGAAAGTGCCGCAAAAGTCTTACGCATCCTTCACCAACGAGCGCACGATATTTCCCTCCATGATGCCAAAAGTACCCTCAAACAGCCTTACGACTGACACAAAGGTTCGGGCAAGGCACGCGAGAATCGCGTCTTTCCATACGATTACGCCCCTACCCTCAAAAAACGGAATCTTCAAGAGGCAGAAGTGGCAATTTGACAAAAAGACAAAAGAACATAAGAACAACAAACTTCAGGGCTTGAAAATATGTGCTTATGTTCTTCTGTCTAAAACCTATTATAATCCAACCGGACTTATGCCCAACCCTTCCGGTAAGCCCTGTGTCCATAGATCGTCACGACGACAAAGCAAACGAACGGAAGGACAAAAGACAGGTTGACGGCAGGCATGCCCCAAAGCGTGTGCAGGTCGATAATGGCAGCCTGCACCGGCGGCAACACCGAACCGCCCAAAATAGCCATAATCAAACCGGCAGCACCGAACTTGGCATCATCCCCCAACCCTTGCAGGGCTATACCGTAAATCGTCGGGAACATGAGCGACATACAAGCCGAAATGCCTACCAGGCAATACATGCCCCACACATCCTGCAAGAAAATCACTCCTATGGCCAACACCCCGGCCACGACGGCCAACGTACGCAACAGGAGCCCCGGATTGAGGTAACGCAGGAGGAACGTACAAATGAAACGGCTCGTACAGAAAATGGCCATCGCTATGATATTATACTTTTGCGACAAGACCTCGGCAGCCTGTTCTTCCATTCCCGTCTCCATAAACAAGCGCGTACCATATTGGATGATAAAAGTCCAACACATGATTTGCGCCCCCACGTAGAAAAACTGCGCCAATACGCCCTCACGATAACGCGGCACAGCGAAAATACGCTTCAGAGTGGGAACAAAATCAATATTGTGGGTCTGGTCATTGTTACGTGGCATCTTCGTGAAACGGATGAGCAACAATACGCCTAACGTCACCAAGCCTATCATCAAATAAGGAGCTATCAATGTGGACAAATCGGCATCTCGGATGGCAACAAAATCGGCATCGGAAAGTTGGGCGCGTTCTGCCGTGTCCATCGGATGCAAACGGTTCTGTATGAAATTCATCGCCACATACATACCCAACAAGGAACCCATCGGATTGAAAGCCTGCGCCAGATTAAGCCGACGCGTGGCCGTTTCTTCCGCCCCCATGGACAATATATAAGGATTACTACTGGTTTCCAAAAACGACAACCCGCAAGTCAGGATAAAATAGGCCAACAGGAAAGGATAGTAATCTCCGGTCAACTTGGCAGGGAAAAACAAAAAAGCCCCTAACGCGTACAAACCCAATCCCATCATGACACCAGCCTTATAAGAATACTTACGAATAAATATCGCCGCCGGGAAGGCCATGGCAAAATACCCCCCGTAGAAAGCCACCTGCACGAGTGCCCCTTCGGTAACGCTCATACGGAAAATCTTGGAAAAGGCCTTCACCATAGGGTTCGTTATATCATTGGCGAACCCCCATAGCGCAAAACAACTCGTAATCAAAATAAAAGGGATGAGAGCCGCCCATGTGCCATCACCGACAATCTTTTTCTTTTCGATGCTTTTCATGTCTTGTTTTTATTAGCTTTGTCTATTACTGTTTTCTATTCATAAAGGTAAAACATCCTCTCCATCGGCTTCCACTTTTCCGCAGAAGAGGCACCCGGATCAGCTTGTTGGAATACGGACATATAGTCTTCCCATTCTTGTTGGCGTGGCAGTGTGGCCAGTTTGGCCATGGCCTCATCCCAATCGAAATCCAACGGGGTCTCCACAATCATGAAGAGCTTAGTGCCCAAGATGTAGATTTCCATCTCCAAAATACCCACCTCGCGGATGCCCTGCCGGATTTCCGGCCAAGCTTCCTCACGACTATGGCGCCGACGATACTCGGCAACCAATTCGGGATTGTCCCGCAACTCCAATGTTTGACAATAACGCTTAACCGGTGCGTTATATTGCTTTACTTGATAACCTTTCATGTTTTTTTTAGATTATAATGTGAATTTCGTTCTTGTTCTTGATTTTTCCGCACGCTTCGACCTGTACCAACAGGTTGCCGATAGCCGTAGCCTCTACAGGACCGGACAATACAGGAATACCCGTAGCCTCTTCCGTCAGGCGGTTGAGCAAATGATTGCGGCATCCGCCGCCGATGACATGCAGGCACTCCACCGGCCGGGACAACAAGGCGTTCATTTGTTGTATCCCCATCCGGTAACGCTCAGCCAACGACTGCAACACGCAACGCACATATTCACCTTGCGTGACCGGTACTTTCGTTCCCCGGGCTCGGCAATAGCCCGCAATAGCCTTTTCCATATCAGCCGGATGCTTGAAATCCGGTGCATCGACATCTATGGACGATACGTCTTCTACTTGTTCCGCCCCAGCTATCAGGAAATCATAGTCGGCACGCCATCCCCGGGCTTCCCATTGACGGACGAGGCACTGCAATATCCACAAGCCCGTGATGTTTTGCAGGAAACGGATACGGCCACCCACTCCGCCTTCGTTGGTAAACCCTGCACGACGGGCTTCTTCGGTCAACACAGGTTCATCCAAAGCGACCCCTAGCAACGACCACGTGCCGGAGCTGAGAAAAGCACTGACCGCCTCCTTTCCCTTGCGGAAAGGAACGGCATGCACGGCACTGGCCGTATCGTGAGAACCTACGGCCACCACCTTGACTCCCGGGGACAAACCGACTTCGGCAGCCACCTCCGGGCACAACGTCCCACGGACAGTTCCCGGCTCCAACAACTCGCCGAACAGATGTTCCGGAAAGCCCAGTTCACGTATCAGCGGCATGTTCCATGTTCGTTTACGTGCATCCAAAAGTTCGGATGTCGATGCGATACAATATTCATTGCCGGGTACGCCAGTCAGATAATAGGCAAACAAATCGGGCATGAAAAGCAAGTGGCGGGCTTCGCGCAACCAAGCTTCATTCTCTTTTTTCCGGGCATAGAGTTGGAACATCGTATTGATGGGCATCACCTGTATGCCGGTTTCGGCGTAATGCGCCGCCTCGTCTATACGGGCGAACACTTCCGCCGGAGTGTCGGCCGTGGAAGCGTCGCGGTAACACAAGGGATTCCCCATCAGGTTGCCGGCCCTGTCCACCAACCCGTAGTCCACACCCCACGTGTCGATACCGATGCTTTCCACATCGGCATACTTGGCCGCAGCACGGCGCAGACCCTCTTTCATCTCCTCGAACAAGGCAGGGAAGTCCCAGTACACATGTCCGCCCAACCGTACTTGCCGGTTGGGGAAGCGATGCAATTCGTCCAGTTCCAACTGCCCGCCGGACACGCGCCCGGCTATCACCCGTCCGCTTCCGGCTCCGAAATCCACAGCCAAGAACGTACTCATGGTTTCTTGCCCAATATGTAAGTTTCCAAATCGTCTATTTCTTCCTGCGAAAGGACTTCATAACGGCCTCCCGAGAGCACGATGATGCGGCAGGCCATCTCGAAGAACATGGCACGCTCGAAAGCCTGGTCGAAATCCTTCCCGCACACCACCTGCCCATGCTTGCGCAGCAAACAGGAATTATGGTCTTTCAGAGCTGCCTTCACCTGCTCCGCCAACTCAGGAGAACCGGGACGGAAATAAGGAATCACGGGTATCTCGCTCCCCACGTGGCAAGGCACCTCCGCCGTCACGTTGAAGTTTCGGGGTATCTCCTTCATACAGGCCACCGCCGTAGCGTAAGGCGACTGGAAGTGGAGCACGACATCCACATCGGGACGTTCGCGCAGGACACCGAGATGGAATCCGCTCTCCATCGAGGGCTTCACCCCGTTCAAGACTTCCCCGTCGGCCACACGGCATACGGCTACTTTCTCTTTTGTCAAAGAGGGCACCCAGGAACCGGTACCAGACACCAAAGCCTCCTCTCCGATGCGCCAGGACAGATTGCCACTGCTGCAAACGGTCAAACCGGCATCCCCCACACGGTGAGCCTGAGCTATGAATTTTTCTATTTGTTCTGCGGTAATCATATTCTTTTCAGTTTTTCAAAGCCATTAATACATTAATATGAAAAATAGACGGCAAGGCCGGACAAGGAAACTTTCACAAGTTTCCTTGTCCGGACATCCCGCCAACTTTCAAACACTAAACATTATTCACTTATCATTTATAAATAGGACCATATACCTGACATGCCCGATAATCAGCCCCTTCTTTGTCCATGCCGAACGCATTCCACGCCGCCGGACGGAAAATCTTGTCTTCCTCCACATTGTGCATGCAGACGGGAATGCGGAGCATCGAAGCCAACGTGATCAAATCTTGCCCGATGTGGCCGTAACTGATGGCTCCATGGTTGGCTCCCCAGTTGTTCATCACGGAATAGACATCACGGAAAGCCGGTTTGTCGCACAAACGGGGCACGAACCAAGTCGTAGGCCAAGTGGGGTCGGTACGCTTGTTGAGCACTTCATGGATTTCCGAATCCACATCGGCCGTCCATCCTTCAGCAATCTGAAGCACAGGGCCTAATCCTTTCACTAAGTTCAGTCGCGACATGGTAACAGGCATTCCTCCTTTCGACAAAAAATTGCTAGAGAAACCGCCTCCACGGAAATAATCACGGTCGGCCGGCAACCAGTTAGTGGCCTTCAGGCAAGCCTCAGCGTCTTTTTCCGTCATCTCCCAACAAGGTTTCATGCAGGGTTTGCCTGCCGCATCGGTACTTTCACCCGTGGCATCCAACGTGGTGGCACCCGAGTTAATCAAATGAATCATGCCCCCCGCTGCCAGACCGGTCAGTTCTTTTCCCGTCACACGTTTCACGGCTTCGGGACTCCAATATGTACGCACATCACTGAACATCTGCCCGCAACCGGTCAGCAGGTTGCCGAACAACATGGCCACTGCGTTGCAGGAGTCGTTTTCAGTAGCCAACACGTATGCCTTGCGGATACCGTTCCAGTCGAACGTGCTGCACATCAAAGCTTCCGTGAAATCCCCATTGGGCTTCCAGTCCGTCCACTGACGCTGTCCTTGGAAACCTGCAGCAATGGCATTATGCCCGATGGCCTCTTCCTTGAAGCCCATCTCACGAAGCCGGGGATTACCCTGCATCAGATCACGGACGATAAGGGTCATTTTCACGACAAATTCCCAATCAGCATCTTTCTGTTCCCGGGTTTTCTGCCGTTCGGGACGGTTTTTATCCCAACCTTCTTTCGACTTGCAATACTGCTCCGTCCATGCCATAGCTTTATCATATTCTTCGTGGTCATATATTCCCTCTTCCATGCGACGCAGGATTTCGGTCTCGTCCACACTTTCATTGCGCATGCCCAAATATTCCTGAAAGAAATTCTGGTCCACGATACTGCCTGCAATACCCATGCACTGGCTGCCGATGGACAAATAGCTTTGCCCGCGCATCTGGGCCACAGCCACGGCTGCACGCGTCCAACGCAATATCTTTTCGGCCACGTCGGCCGGAATGGAATTGTCATCCAAATCTTGCACGTCATGCCCATAGATGCCGAAAGCGGGCAATCCTTTTTGAGCGTGCCCGGCCAATACGGCAGCCAAATATACGGCTCCCGGACGCTCGGTCCCGTTAAAGCCCCATACGGCTTTCGGCCAATAAGGATTCATGTCCATCGTCTCCGAGCCATAACACCAACAGGAAGTTACGGTAATCGTAGCCCCTACCCCCTCGCGCTCGAATTTCCCGGCACAGGCCGCACTCTCGCCTACGCGCCCTATTGTGCCGTCGGCAATCACGCATTCCACCGGCGTACCGTCGCTATACTTCACGTGCGAAGAAATCAAATCTGCGACAGCCCGAGCCAAACTCATGGTCTTGTCTTCCAAACTTTCGCGGACACCGCCCTGCCGACCGTCGATGGTCGGACGAATACCAATCTTAGGATACTTGTTCATAATATTAAAGGTAGTTTTTGAATAATCATATTGCGGAAAACACTCTCTTGTTCATCCGATGCAAAATTAGTGATTCCATTTCCGGGAAAATGGTACTAAGCCGTCAAAGAATAGGATTATATCGACTTCTTATCTTTCCCAACGAAGAAAAAACATCGTGCAAGCCTCTTTGGTCAAAAGCTTTTTCATTATCTTTGCCTCCGTAAAAGCCGAAATACAAAATCTATGAACAACGACATCGACCAAATGCACTTCCTCGTGCTTCATATCGGAGAAGCTTGTTGCAGAGAGAATTGGAACTACAAAAACATCTGTAGTCCGTTCACCCGAATATATTACGTAACGAAAGGCTACGCACAAATCGAGTTACCCGACAAAAAACAAGATTTGCACCCCGGATTTATGTATATTATTCCGGCCTTTACCACACACAGTTACGTTTGCCATGGAGAGTTTTGCCATTATTATATCCACATCTATAATGAATCCGACCACGATATTCTGGAAGACTGGGAACTCCCGACAGAAATCCGGACGGCAAATGAAATGCTTTCCTACATCCGGAAATTGAATAAACTGTGCCCGGGATTGGAACTTACGCAAACCGATCCGCAATATTATGACAATAGTCCGGCACTTACCCGCAATATCCTGAAGAACAAACAGCGGGAACTGTATGCACGGGTGGAATCCCGCGGCATCATCTACCAATTATTGGCAGAATTCCTGCATCAGGCACAACCGAAAAAATACGTAGCCGACGAACGTATCACCCGGGTTTTGGCTTATATACGCACGCATCTGAATGCCAAACCGGACATTGAAGCTTTGGCTACTCTATCCTGCCTGTCCAAAGACCACCTGATCAGAATCTTCAAACGGGAAATGAGAATGACACCTTTATGCTATATCAACAAGAAAAGAATGGAGAAAGCACAACTTCGCCTAGTGACGGAGTTGACTCCAATTAAGGAAATAGCTTACCAACTGGGCTTTGAAGACCAAGCTTATTTCAACCGTATCTTCAAAAAAACGACGGGACTGACTCCGATGAATTACCGTAAAGCTTATCATAACCAAACATTATAAGAAACAAACATGGAAGAACCGACTTCTCTCCCTGCACATTGGACACAAAAGACATGCTGCGCATGGCCCATCCTCCTCGTTTTCTTTTTGGCCCTTCTCACCAGACTATATTGGATACACGAAAAGGAATACTTATACGGTGATGACCCTACCTCTATCAGCCTTGCTTACAACCTGCCAGGATGGGGGAAGAAGACATTTGAGGTCGGACAAATCCTTACAGGAAAGGAGCTACGCCAACAATGTTACATCGATGACCGTGGAGGACCGGAAGGCTTGTGGGACGATTTGGCCGCATTACATCATGACAATAGGGACGGCTCGCATGCCAGCCTCTATTATATGGCACTACGTTGTGCGCTGACGGGAGTGAACACCCCATCGACAGACGTGCTTATCCGTCGCTGTTGCGGGTTGAACCTTGTGTTTTTCGGCCTGTCTTTCCTGTCCATGGTACTCTTCTTGCGCATGTTATTTCCCGGAAAAACCATGTTGACGGCTTTCTGCCTGCTATTAGCCTATATGAATCCTGTATCCGTTTCAAATGTCCTACAGGCTCGCGAATACCTCATGGCTGAATGGCTGTTTGCCCTTTGGGCCTATTGGTGCCTGCGAGCAGCCTCACGCATCCACAACCAACAGACAATTTGGACACCAGGCATTTCCATAGGTGGTCTTGCCATATCAGCCGCCTTATTGTCATGCGGATACTTCAATGCCTTGTTCTTCGGATTTTCCCTCTTATGCCTTGCAGTATACAGCTACCGTCAACACGCTTACAAGGACTTGGGCTTTTACCCGGTCCTGGGAATAGCTAGCCTACTCTTATGCGTACTCCTTTATGAAGGTTTCTTCAATTTCCTGCATGATGCCCGCGCAACGGAAGTAGCAGATAAAATGCAAGGCAGTGACTGGCTTAGCAATTTGAGACTTACCGTAATAGGATTGGCCTACATCACCGCCTTGCGCATACTCACCCCCGTATGGGGAATAGCCATTATTCTCTGCTTGGCAACTCTCCTTGTTCGCAAACCGAAACAACCGTTCCATTTCCACCGGTTACCAGGTGCATGGCTATTTGCCTGTGCTATGGCATGGGCCGTAGTTATCATGTGGATGGCCAACTGGAAAGCGACTCGGTATATCAGCCCTTCCGTTCCGCTGTGCTTAGTGGCTGTGGCTTACTATCTCGCCTTGGGCTTGCAGCGCGCCCCCAAAGTCTTGGCCGGCATATTCGTGGCGGCGTTTATCGCTTATGCATGGTGCGAACGCCCCATGGAATACGTGAATCGCACCTCGGACAGAGAATGGCCGTCACACGCGAAACGAATCTTGCTTTACGGTCCCGACCATGAAGAAAAGAACACCCTTCTCCTTATAACCCACTTCATCGGTGACAAGCAAGAAATCGCCATTGTGGAACACGCAACTGACATCCGACATTATGCCACAAAAGAAGACACGACCATCTACGTGTACGGCGCAAAAAACAACCCGGACTTACAAGCCGAGCCGGGATATAAAACAGAAAAAGTGTTCGACGATTGGTTGAGCGTCTATACTTTTAACTTTCAATAAGCACGGTAGCGTATGCAGAAATACCTTCTTCACGCCCAGTAAAACCTAACTTTTCTGTCGTTGTGGCTTTTACAGACACGTCATCTGCATCAATGCCCATCACATCAGCCAGACAAGCTTGCATGGCGGGAATATGAGGTTTCAACTTCGGACGCTCTGCACAAACCGTGGCATCGACGTTTCCCACACGGTAGCCTTTCGTGCCAATCAGTTCCACCGTCTTGCGCAACAAGATTTTACTGTCGATATTATGGAATTCCTCTCCCGTATCCGGAAAATGATAACCGATATCTCTCATATTGGCTGCCCCGAGAAGGGCATCGCAGATGGCATGAATCAAGACATCAGCATCACTATGCCCCAACAAGCCCATGAAATGATCCAAACGGACACCCCCCAACCATAATTCACGTCCTTCTACCAAACGGTGTACGTCGAAACCGAAACCCACTCTAATCTTTCCCATGATTTACCCTTTACGATTAACGACGGCGACCGAACAAATCTTTCATGCCGTCCAAATCAAAACCTAAAGTGAAACGCATGGTCTGGTCAAGCGGATTGCTTTGAGCCGTAGAGAATACGTAACCGGCATCCAACGAGAATACACTCATCCGAAAACCGGCTCCCACGGTGAAATACTTGCGGTTTCCCTTGTTTTCGCTCTCGTGATGGTAACCGGCGCGAAGCGAAAAGCGGTCATTATAGATATACTCCAGGCCCATGCTCCATTGTATCTCTTGCATTTCTTCCTTAAAACCGTTGGGAGCATCACCGAAACTCTTGAAAATACCGGCAATGGGAGATATATCGTAATAATCCCGCTGTACACGATCCGTATAATCCTGATCGGCCTCGCCTTCGTTCTGTTTCGGATAAGTCGGCACCAAAAGCTTATTGGCATCAGCCGCAATGGAAAACTTGTTATACTCATTTATAGGAATGAGGAAATTGACTCCCAAACGCAAATTCGTCGGGATGAATTCGGAGTTATCATCTCCACCGTAAGAAATCTTACTACCGATATTACTGATGTTCAAACCTATGCCCATGTTCCATTCCCGCGTACGCCCCGTAAAATAACGATTCCAATAAAGTGCTATGTCGGCAGCAAAAGCTTTACCGGGACTCGTCTCATCCGAATAATCGTAAGTAATGTCTGACAAAATGAAACGCAAGGCAACCGCAGCCGAGAAATTCTCGCTCAACATTCGAGAATAAGCCACATCCACCGACATTTCATACGGGCTGATTGTCATGTCACCTGTCCCATCATCTGTGCTGCTCGTAGAAACTTCACCCAAAGAAAAGTAACGCAAAGAAGCACTCAACGCCTGATAATCACCAATACGGTAGAACCCGCTCACGTATGCCAGGTTTATATCATTGACCAACTGGCGCAACCAAGGCGTATAATTCACGGCAACTCCTGCCCGTCCGATACAAAAAGGGTACTTGGCCGGATTCCAATACTGCGAACTCACGTCCGGATCCGTAGCCGCCCCAAGGTCGCCCATCGCACCGCCACGCGCATCCGGTGCGATGGATTGAGAGGTCACACTGGTGGTTACGGGGTTGAACATGTTTTTTTTGTCCTGTGCATGTAGCGACAACATCGTGCCACCCCACAGGCACAAAATAGCAAACAGATATTTCTTCATACTGGTTTTCTTTCTTTTTCACATGATAAAATAACGCGAGGCTTTTCTATTTATTGCCCAGTATAATGATTTTATTCGCACGGGAAACAGCCTTGCTATCCGACGTGGACACATAAGCCCTATACAGATAGACCCCGGTGGAAAGCGGCATGCCGGTAGATGTCGTCAAATTCCAATCCACCCGATAAATACCGTCTTCCGACATGCCCTGTTCCGTATGCGTCCAAAGTTTACGTCCTGCAAAGTCGAACACTTCGAGCGTAAACTCGCATTCCGTACCCGGACGGTCGTACCGCATAATAAACGTAGTCTGCTCACGGGCAGGATTGTTCGTGCAAGTCAGATTTATCAAATCTGGACTAAGACTGCTGTCCACATTAAAATCCAAAGTCACGGTGGAGGAATTATTCATCACATCCCATGCCCGGAAAGTCAAGGTATGCTTGCCATTCGGCAATGCAGGTATGACGTAAGCCAGTTGCCCCCTCCGGTAATCACCGAAATCACTTACGTAATCATTATTCAAAATATAAGTCATAGCAGGATCTCCGTCTATCGTAAGCTCCAAATCATGCCCCACAGCCGTATTGGTCACATTAATCCCACTCTCGTCTTCCAACAATGCCACGAAATAAGGTGAAGCGTTAACCGTTCCCCCTGAAATGAAATCCTCACGGTTCAGATAAGCCGTAATCTTCGGCCCTTCCTTGTCTCCGGACAATTCATCACTGCTACCGCCCACCGTCACATTTTCCGTATACCCGTTAGCCTCACGCCGCTTCTCATTGTCAATCGCGTACAACAAAACCCGGCCGGCCTCTCCTGAATACTTGATATCCATCGGTATCGGAAACGTAATGGTAAATTCCCCCTTCTTAATGGAATCGCTACCAGTATACAAACGTTTGTCACGCGTGACATAAACCACGGCAGAATCCGCCTCCCCATCATTATTCAAACAAGTAATAACACTTTCACTATCATATATCATTGCAGAAAGCACACCCGAGTAATCAGGCAATCGGGTACCTGACATATCTGTAACGTGCCCGGAAACACGGGCTATACTTCCTGCTTCAAAATTGGCAAAAGGCAAATCATCCCCGATTTGTGTCCCGTTAATACTATCTATCACGAGTTTGTATTCTGGTACGCCGAGATTCAAAGCCGGGTCACCCAAAAGGACATAATGGAGTTTGTTGACAGTATCATCTTTTCCCGTATCCACAAGATCCATTTTAGCCAAACGTACGGCATCTCCAATAGTATTGCGCCGACCGGATGCATCTTTCCCCAACACATACTTAGTAAAATAACGGTTCATCCAACTGTTGGGCGTGGAATACACCGTCCGGGTGGTTCCGTAAAAAGCCACGGCAGCCCCTTTCGGGTTCAGCACAGCCCGCTCGCCGATGTTGTCTTCCATCATATCAAAAGGATTCACATCGCAAGCAGCCGTAATCCACAAAGGTAAATTAGGTGAAGAAAAAGAAGAAAAATCAGCCATCTTCAGCACCAACTCATGCGACAATTCGCGTGGATTTCCATGCCCCGAATAATTCATCACCAGGCATCCCTCCTCCATCTGTTGCTTAATGTCCGCCGTCACGGCGGGGTAAGAATATCCGGAAGCACTGGCTTCCCTTTTATAAGCATCCCAATAAATACGGTTTACCTGCATGTCGGCATGTTCTTCTTCCACCTGCTTTGCAATAAGTTCGGCCTTCACTATATGGTCATTGTTATCTCCATCGTCACCCATCACACAAATCACATTTCTCCAAGAGCCGGCATACTTGTTCTCCATATAACCGACGGTCTTGTCCACCAAAATCTTGGCTTCTGCCTCCGTTGTAACCGGGAAACGGCCGATTCCCAAATCCACCTTATCCATCATCAAATCACCTCCTTCACCATCATCCAAAAGCCCGAAATAGTCTTCCATCACGAAACTGGAAGTATGGCTGAGAGAATTCTCCGATTCGTAACAAAGCAGATAATCATCCGGATTAAGGCCACGCGTGTCGGCTGTTACCATACGGTTGTCCCATACACCGTCGCCGAATAACAAAAGGTAGCGGGGCATATCAGCATCTGTCGCCGCACGATCATACAGCATTTTCATAAAACGGCGATAGGCCGTAGCATCCGGTGTACCGGAAGAGAATTCATTATAAATCTGGTCGGCACGTACAATTTGTACGCGCAAGCCATCCAGACGCCGATGAGCCTCGGCCAAGCGTTCCGCCTGCGCATAAAGTTTGCCGCTAGCCGGAATGATGATAATCATGTCGGTAGCAGGCATAGCATGCAAATTTTGGTTGGACACCTCACCGATATAAGACGGTGATGGAAAATCCGCATTCACATCCACTGCCACATATTCCAAGGTCGGATCGGATACAGGAACCGTATAGGTGGAACCGGACCATGTGCCTTGAAACTCCACCATAGGATTGCCCCTACGTCCCAAACACCACAACTTCAATCCGCTCCTCCCATTAGCATCTATCACAAAATTACTGGAGGAAGTTTCTGTATGACGAATATACAGAAAAGCATCCCGCATTTTGAGTCGCCTGCGGTAACACAACTCGAGATAGCCCAAACGGGCATCTACCCCGGCCGTAGAAACCAAAGTGACTTGGGTCCCCGTCGTTCCTTCACGCAAGGTATTCAATGTATAAGTCTGGGTTCCCTCCTTGGCAGCATCGTATTCTCCAGACGCCGTAATTGTTATAGGATTCAATGGCACGCCGTCCACCGTCGGCTGCACGGAAGAATTTCCGCCAGTGGTATGTGCCGTAAAATTCACTTTCAAGGAACCACCCGCAGAGGCAACGGGATCCACGACCGGCAACTGATAAGTATGCGAATTGGAAGAGGCGTAACTGACAGACTCGTAAAAGTTACGCCCCGACTGGTACCATGCATATTCTTCTTTTTTATATAATACATTTGCCGGTGTGTAATCCAAATTTTTCTGTGGAGAGCCGGACACGGATGTAACTCCTATAGTTTTGGGCGAATCACCCTCCGTAAGAAAGTAACAAGCTTGTTTTGCAAAAGTATTCACACGGTGGGTCGCCCGCCCCCTACGGTCCGTAGCCGACCACGAAATCACCCCCTTGCCGAAAAACAGAAGTCCCCGTTCATCACGATAAAGAGGGACTTCTTCCAAATCGTCAAAATCCGTATCGGCATCTATCACTTCGTCCTGCACATGCCCCCCATAGCCATACAACTTCACCCGGGAAGGATCATTAAATCCCATCCGCTTCAAATCAGCAGCAGTCAGGCGGTACACCCCATCTTCCGTAATACCGATCTTCACCCAACGCCCCTGCGACAACACCGAATTAGCGGCATATCTTTCCGCTGCCGTCTTTTCCTCCGCGACCGACAAAGCCCTCGTATGTGCTTTCGGACTGCGAACTATATTCATTTTGAAACTCGCCAACTTATAATATTTCCCTCCACGCCGTACGATTGGGACAAAAGCCACATCCAACACACCCTTCTTCCGGCTTACCGCCACTTGGCAATAAACGTCCGGATTCTCCGGCAAGTCCTTTCCCCATACAGCCACACGCTCCGCTTCCGTTGCGGTCAAACGGACATATTCAGGATAATCCAAACGGACTTCGTAGCGGAAACCACGGTAATCCTCGTCCAAAGGAATCACTTCCGTATATTGGACCGGCAGTGTATCTGGACGCAATATATTCCAATCTACATAAGTAAACTCCTGTGCCCACAAACGTGACATGCACGTCAGAAGCAAGAATATGGCTGTCTTTAATCTCATTCTTTCACCTCACATTAAAATCCAAAACTTTTCGTTCCTGGATATACCCCTGTAAATGTTGGCCCACAGCTACAGGCCCTACCCCCGAAGGCGTGCCGGTAAACAGCAAATCACCTATCTTCAGCGTATAGAAGCGGCTGACGTATGCGATAAGTTCATCTACCGCGAAGAGCATGTCGCCCGAATATCCTTCCTGCACCGTATGCCCGTCAATATCCAAATGGAAAGGTATCTGCTGGATATCCGGGAGTTCTTCCTTGGACACAAAATCCCCGACGACCGCAGAACTGTCGAACCCCTTGCAAAGTTCCCACGGCAGCCCCTCCTTTCTGAACTTCCTCTGCAAATCCCGTGCCGTAAAATCAATCCCCACCGTCACTGCATCATAATAACGATAAGCAAAACGCGGAGCGATGTTCTTGCCTAACCGGCAAATACGGATCACTAATTCAGTTTCGTAATCACACTGTTTCGTGAAATCCGGGATAAAGAAAGGTTTCCCATCCTTCAACAAAGCCGAATCCGGCTTTGCGAAAATTACAGGTTCTTCCGGTTTATATAACGTTCCGTCAAGCTCTTTATTGTGCTTGGCATAGTTCATGCCTACTGCCAGTATCTTCATGACCCTATCTCCTTTTAAATTATACTGCAAAAATACAGATTTATTCTCTACAGCCGCACGCCTTAAAGCTAATAACGCTATTTTAACAAAAAAAGAGCAGGACAATCCGTCGGGATGTCCTGCTCTTCCTCAAAATATATTCGCGTATGAAAAATTATTCGGCACGCAAGGTAAAACGCTTGAAAGCTGTCACCGTACAATCCTTGTCGGCACCCTTCAAATAGTCTGCCACGCTTACCTTATCGTTCTGGATGAAAGCCTGTTTCAACAAGCATTCTTCCTTGAACAGCTTATTCAGACGTCCGGTAGCAATCTTTTCAATCATATTCTCAGGCTTGCCCTCCTGACGTGCCTTGTCAGCAGCGATTTCTTTTTCCTTAGCCAATACGTCTGCCGGATAGTCGCTTTCGTCAATCGAACGGGGATTCATGGCTGCAACCTGCATGGCTACTGCGTGACCATATTCCTCGGCCACTTTCTTGTTCAAAGCAACCATGGTGCAAAGTTGGTTCTTGTTCTGATGGTTGTACACAGCGATGTCCTCACCTTCAATCACCATATAACCGTCCAACTCCATCTTTTCTCCGGTGATACCGCTACGGTCAACCACAGCATCTGCCACAGTCGCCTTACCCATCGGCAAAGCTTTCACCTCGTCCAGAGTCTTGCATTTGTTGGCTACGGCCAAATCAAGAATGTCCTTTGCCAACTTCACAAAGTCTTCGTTCTTGGCTACAAAGTCCGTTTCACACTTCAAAGCGATAATCGCACCGAAACCATTCTCAGCCTTTACTATCACGCAACCTTCTGCAGCCTCGCGGTCTGAACGCTTAGCAGCCACGGCCTGACCTTTTTTACGAATGATTTCCATTGCTTTCTCGATGTCATTGCCTGCCTCTTCCAAAGCTTTCTTGCAATCCATCATACCCGCTCCCGACATTTGGCGGAGCTTGGTAATATCTGCCATTGTAACAGCCATAATCTTTATCTTGTATTACGTGTGATTAAATCTATTATGCTTCAGCCTCGGCCGTCTCGACAGTCTCTTCCTCTGCCTCTTCCGACTTCTCTACACGAGCCTTAGCCGTGCGTTTACGGGGTTTGTTTTCTGCCTCGCCAGCAGCCTCTGCATCCACTTTTTCTGCCTTACGTTCTTCCAAGCCTTCAGCGATAGCCGCACAACAAGCCTCAAGTATCACCTCCACACTCTTGTTTGCATCATCGTTTGCCGGAATAACGAAATCGATGTTGTCCGGATTTGAGTTCGTATCTACGATAGCAAACACGGGGATGCCTAAACGGTTAGCTTCGCGGACTGCAATCTGCTCTTTCAACACGTCTACCACGAAAAGTGCAGACGGAAGACGGGTCAAATCGGCAATAGAACCCAAGTTCTTCTCCAATTTGGCACGTTGGCGGGAAATCTGAAGAATCTCGCGCTTTGACAAATTGGAATAAGTCCCGTCAGCCGTCAACTTATCAATATTGGCCATCTTCTTCACAGCCTTGCGGATGGTCGGGAAGTTGGTCAACATACCGCCCGGCCAACGTTCGATCACATAAGGCATGTTCACAGCCGCAGCTTTCTCAGCTACGACCTGCTTAGCTTGTTTTTTAGTAGCAACGAACAAAATCTTCTTTCCCGATTTTGCAATCTGTTTCAAAGCCTCTGCGGCATCGTCGATTTTAGCCACAGTCTTATGGAGGTCGATGATATGGATACCATTACGTTCCATAAAGATATAAGGAGCCATTGCCGGATTCCATTTTCTTCTCAAGTGGCCGAAGTGGCAACCGGCTTCCAATAAGGTATCAAAATTAGTTCTTGACATTGTTTTTCTTTTTTAATCGTTTACTTTCTTTTTTGTTTTCTCAACCAACCCACAGGTAGTCACTACGGAATCCCGCGGATTTAGATACTAAACGTTTATGCAGCTCGATAAACGGCCGATATTAACGTTTACTGAACTGGAATCTACGACGTGCTTTAGGACGACCCGGTTTCTTACGTTCAACAACGCGGGAATCACGTGTCATGAACCCTTCTGCACGAAGTGCCTTCTTGTCGTCAGCATTGATTTTCACCAATGCACGGGCGATAGCAAGACGCAACGCCTGAGACTGGCCGGTAAAGCCACCGCCATATACATTCACCTTGATGTCATATTTCTCTTCTACGCCCAAGGTAGACAGAGGCTGCTTTACCACATATTGAAGAATTGTAGAGGGAAAGTACTCTGCAAGGTCTCTCTTGTTAATAGTAATCTTTCCTGTACCCTCGCTAACATATATGCGAGCTACGGCACTCTTACGTCTGCCTAATGCATTAACTACTTCCATCACTTATTATTTATACAGGTTTATATCAATAACTTTAGGTTGCTGTGCCTCGTGCTTGTGCTCACTGCCGGCATAGATATACAAATTACCTATCAACTGGTTCGCCAAACGATTCTTAGGCAACATTCCCTTTACTACTTTTCTCACCAACCTATCCGCACCGTTAGGACGAGACATCAAACGGGCCGGAGTCATTTCACGCTGGCCACCGGGATAACCTGTATAACGGAGATATACGCGATCCGTCCATTTCTTACCGGTCAGCTTCACCTTGTCCGCATTGATGATAATTACATTATCACCGCAGTCCACGTGAGGCGTAAAATTCGGTTTGTACTTACCTCTCAATAATTTTGCCACCTTAGAGCCGAGACGACCTAGCACTTGGTCTGTTGCATCTACAACGACCCATTCTTTCTTCGCGGTCTCCTTATTGGCCGAAATGGTCTTGTAACTTAAAGTATCCATTCTTTAATTTAAAAATAAAATTGTTACTACTAAAAAAACTTTAATTTTCCTTTTCTGCGATTCCCTAACCGCCCTTCCAGGCCAATGAAAGAGCTATTAACACGCAGGTTCTAAGACTTTTATCGTCTTTTTGATAATAATCGGCTTGCAAAATTACTACTTTTCAATCAAACGTCCAACAAAATCCACAAACTTTTTCACCTTTTCTTAGAGTTCAAGGCGCATGATATAATCATTCATATAGAACCCGTTACCGATATCGAAATCGCCTTCACGGTCGATGCGCATGCCCATACGGCGATAAAAACCAAGCGCTGGATTTTGCCGGTTCACGTTCAGCTCTATTGCCCGCGCCTCCGGACAAATCCGTCTTACATACGCCACGGCATGGCGGAACAAGGCACTTCCACAATGGCATCCCTGAAAATCAGGCAAAACATAAATTTTCTCCAAATGGAACACTCCGGCATCCTCCGGCCTCACGGACACATAACCGGCCGGCTCGTCCTCCACATATATAATAAAGTACACGTGCCCTTCTTCCGTCATTTGCCGACGCAAGTTGGCTTCGTCGTACATCCAGTGCATCATATACTCGATTTGCTCCGGTGTCAGTATGGCCTGGTAAGTAGCAGGAAAAGCTTCCCAAGCCAAGCTATTAATTAAATCACAATCTTTTATTGTAGCTTCCCTTATAGTATATCGGGGTTCTAAATCATGTATACTCATTCTTTTATGTTCCTTTATACTATGGGCAAAGATAAGGCTTTCTCATGCGTTCCACAACCCAACGCTTATTTTTCAAATCCCATCGTCGACAATTTAACATAAGGCATGCTTACAGTTATCCCCCACGCCTCCAAAAACGGACTTACCACAAAAGATATATCTCCTCCCCCCCTAAAAAGTCCATAGTTCCAACTTACAGAAAACAAGACACAGCACATCCTAAAATCAATCTCCTGAGATTGATTTTTCATTCTCAGCCGATTGATTTTTCACATTCAGGAGAAAAAAACACCAATCTGCGGAGATTTATAAAAAGTTGTAATTCAGATATTTGCAAGATTTACGTTTCATAACAAAATGAGTGACGAAAAAAGGATGCCCGTTAGCGGGCATCCTTCTCTTATATATGTTTCCCACGCGGGAGAACAATAGGCTTAGAACTCTGCGTTCTTCGGGGTACGGGGGAATGGAATGACATCGCGGATGTTCTGCATTCCGGTGACGAACAAAATCAAACGCTCGAAACCCAAACCGAAACCGCTATGCGGACATGTGCCGAAACGGCGGGTATCGAGATACCACCACATGTCCTTCATCGGGATATTCAGCTCCTCGATACGGGCCATCAGCTTGTCATAGTTCTCTTCACGCTCGGAACCTCCGATAATCTCGCCAATTTGAGGGAACAACACGTCCATGGCACGCACCGTCTTCCCGTCGTCGTTCATCTTCATGTAGAAAGCCTTGATTTCCTTCGGATAATCCGTCAGAATGACAGGACGCTTGAAATACTCTTCCACCAAGTAACGCTCATGCTCGCTGGCCAAATCGGCTCCCCAATATATCGGGAACTCGAACTTGCGGCCGTTCTTCACGGCCTCCTCCAGAATCTCGATACCTTTCGTGTAGGGCAAGCGCACAAAGTCGTTCTCTACCACGAAGTTCAGGCGTTCGAGCAACGTCTTGTCAATCATCTTGTTCAGGAAAGCCAAATCGTCCTGGCAATGCTCCAAAGCCCAACGCACACAGTACTTGATGAAGTCCTCTGCCAAATCCATATTGTCGTGGATGTCGTTGAAAGCCACTTCGGGCTCAATCATCCAGAACTCGGCCAAATGGCGCGGCGTGTTGGAATTCTCTGCACGGAACGTAGGCCCGAAAGTGTAAATGGCTCCCAAGGCCGTGGCACCCAACTCACCTTCCAACTGCCCGGATACGGTCAGCGAAGTCGTCTTGCCGAAGAAATCGTCGGAATAGTCTATCTTCCCCTCGTCGTCTTTCTTCAAGTCATAGAGGTTCTTCGTAGTCACCTGGAACATCTGTCCGGCTCCTTCGCAGTCGCTGGCCGTAATAATCGGTGTATGGAAATAGAAAAAGCCGTGCTCATGGAAGTAACGATGGACGGCCATCGCCATGTTATGGCGGATACGGAACACCGCACCGAACGTGTTGGTACGCAAACGCATGTGGGCATGTGTACGCATATACTCCATGCTCTGCCCTTTCTTCTGCATCGGATAATCCGAACCGCACGTACCCAACACCTCTATTTCACGGGCTCGGATCTCCACGGCTTGTCCCGAACCTACACTTTGCACCAATTCACCTGTCACACTCAGGCACGCACCGGTCGTGATGAGTTTAATCAGTTCATCATCAAACTTATCCGCATCGGCCACTATCTGTACATTATTAATCGTAGACCCATCATTCAAAGCAATGAAATGGACAGACTTGCTGCCTCGCCGCGTACGCACCCAACCTTTTACATTGACCTCCGAACCGTAGTCTTCACGCTTCAGTACATCTATAATCTTTATTCTACGAATAGTTTCCATTTTTTTCCTCTTTATGATATCCTATCATTCGAACGCTCCCATACGCAACATGTTGACTTCCTGTTCTGTCAGGAATCTCCAGTCGCCCCGGCGGACGTTCTTCTTCGTCAGTCCGGCAAACAGCACGCGGTCGAGCTTCACCACACGGTAACCTAAAGCTTCGAATATGCGGCGCACAATACGGTTTTTACCGGAATGGATTTCGATGCCTATCTGTTTTTTATCGGTAGGACTGGCATACTCGATGGCATCAGCCTTGATCTCACCGTCTTCCAACGTGATGCCCTCGGCAATCTGCCGCATGTCGGCTGCTGTTACGTTCTTGTCAGTCGTCACATGGTAGATTTTCTTTTTCAGGAATTTGGGATGCGTCAGCTTGGAAGCCAGTTCTCCGTCATTGGTAAACAACAGCACGCCCGTAGTGTTGCGGTCAAGGCGCCCCACCGGATAAATACGTTCACGGCAAACATTCTTGACCAAATCCATCACGGTCTTGCGGTTTTGCGGATCGTCGCTGGTAGTCACGTAATCTTTCGGCTTGTTCAGCAGGACATACACCTTGCGCTCGATGCTCACCGGCTGTTCGTGGAACTTCACCTCGTCCGAACGCTTAACTTTCGTACCCAACTCCGTGACCACCGTCCCGTTGACGCTCACCACGCCTGCCGTGATGAATTCGTCCGCTTCACGACGGGAACAAACTCCGGCATTGGCCAAGAACTTGTTCAAACGAATCGGAGCATCCGGATCCACATTGAGTTCTTTATACTCAATCTGTTTCTTCAAGCTATATTTGGCATTGGGGTCATAATTGCCGGTACGGCGCTGCTGCGGCCTGCCTCCACCGAAACGATTGTTCCCATAGCCGCCTTGCGGACGACGGAAACCGCCACCATTATTGTCGCGGTTGTAGCCTCCTTCACGGTTACCGTAACCGCCTTCGCGACGGTATCCACCGTTGTTCGGACGGAAGCCACCCTCACGGTTATATCCCCCTTCTCGGTTGGCATACCCGCCTTCACGACGATACCCTCCATTATTCGGACGGAAACCGCCATCGCGGTTATAGCCTCCTTCTCGGTTGGCATATCCCCCCTCCCGATTATAGTCCTGACGGGGCTGATAGCTGCGATAAGGACGCTGGGCACCACCGTAACTACGCTGTTCGCCACCAAAGCCACGCTCTTCACGGTTGTAAGACGGGCGGAAAGGCCGTCCCTCCTGTGCACCGTCGGCCCCATTGGCCGTATAAGCACGCTCGGCCCGCTGAATCCGCGGCCGCATCACACGACCTTCGCGCACTGTGCGGTTCGTACCTTGATTGTTGTTCTCACTGTCGAATGGCTTATAGCCCTCACGGCTACGATCTGTCCTTTCAGAAGCAAAATTATCCTGCCATTTTTCGTCTTCCATACTTTTTTCCTTTCTATATAATAATTAAAACAAGGAGACTGCGTTCGCCCTCGCGGGCCATTCGCATCTCCGGTCAACATTTTTAAATACCCGTGTAAGAATGGGGCGTAATGGCACGAAGCTCTTGCTTCACCTCTTCACTGACAGCCAGCCCCTCTATGAAATTCTTAATGGATTCTTCCGTTATTGCCTGGTTCGTACGCGTCAAGGCCTTCAAAGCCTCATAAGGATGAGGATATGCCTCCCGGCGCAAAATCGTCTGGATAGCTTCGGCCACGACCGCCCAACAGTTGTCCAAATCGGCATTGATGGCCTCACGGTTGAGCAACAACTTGCGTAAACCTTTCAGCGTGCTCTGGATGGCTATTACCATGTGCCCCATAGGTACACCGACATTGCGCAAGACTGTGGAGTCCGTCAAGTCACGCTGTAAACGCGACACCGGTAACTTCATGCTCAAATGTGCCAATATGGCATTGGCTATGCCCAAATTACCTTCGCTATTCTCGAAATCGATCGGGTTCACCTTATGGGGCATGGCACTGGAACCGACCTCGCCGGCTTTAATCTTCTGTTTGAAGTACTCCATAGACACGTACTGCCAAAAATCACGGTCCAAGTCAATCAAAATCGTATTGATGCGCTTCATGGCGTCGAAAACCGCCCCCAAATTGTCGTAATTGGAAATCTGGGTCGTATACTCCTCACGCTCCAACCCCAACTTGCCTGCCACAAAATTATTGCCGAACGACTTCCAATCATAACGGGGATAGGCCACATGATGGGCATTGTAGTTCCCCGTCGCTCCACCGAACTTGGCCGTAATGGGGCACGCCTTGAGCATCTCCAACTGGCGTTCCAGACGATAGACAAACACCATCACTTCTTTCCCCAAACGGGTAGGCGAAGCAGGCTGTCCGTGTGTCTTGGCCAACATGGGCACGTCGTTCCATTCCCCTGCATACGCACGGAGTTGGGCTATCAGTTCCTCCATTTGGGGATAGTAACATTCCTCCAACGCTTCCTTGATGGACAAAGGAACCGATGTATTGTTGATGTCCTGGGATGTCAGTCCGAAATGGATGAATTCCTTATAAGCCTCAAGACCGCCGATTTTATCAAACTCTTCCTTGATAAAATACTCCACAGCTTTCACGTCATGGTTCGTCACGCTCTCTATTTCCTTCACCCGTCCGGCATCCGCTTCCGTGAAATCCCGATATATGTCACGCAAACGGGGAAACAAGTCATGATTGAAAGCAGCCAACTGCGGCAAAGGCAATTCGCACAAAGTAATAAAGTATTCTATCTCTACACGCACACGATAGCGAATAAGCGCGTATTCAGAGAAATAGGAAGCCAAAGCCTCTGTTTTACCTCTATAACGGCCGTCTATCGGAGAGATGGCCGTCAACAAATCCAATTCCATAAAAGTAATACGTATTATTTATGGTGCAAAAATAGTCTATTTTATCGGTTTGCACATATAAAATAGAGAAAACTTATCTAAAAAACAAATAACAATGACATAAAACAACAAAAGACACCCGTAAGGTGTCTCTTTATCCGTGGTGGGCGCTGAGGGATTCGAACCCCCGACCCTCTGCTTGTAAGGCAGATGCTCTGAACCAACTGAGCTAAGCGCCCCTCTTGCCCTGACACGAAAGAGAAGAAGAATCTGTAGTGGGCGCTGAGGGATTCGAACCCCCGACCCTCTGCTTGTAAGGCAGATGCTCTGAACCAACTGAGCTAAGCGCCCCTCTCTTTCGTTTCAAAAGCGATGCAAAGGTACGGCTTTTTTTCTTTCCTGCAAATTTTTGGCGCACTTTTTTTAAATAAAAATCCGTCGCAGGATTTAGCTCCTGCGACGGACGGTATTCATTTTCCCCCGGCCTATATCATTTTACACTAAAACGAGCTGCCTGCTCGGCAATCAAGGCCTCATCGTCGAAATAATTTATCTTCATGGCCTTACGCACCTCCGACAATGTGTCGGCCGCTACGGCGCGAGCCGCCTCACATCCGTTCTTCAGCATCTCATATACGGCCGGAATGTCTTGCTCGAACTCCTTGCGACGCTGACGGATAGGCTCCAATTCCTCCTGCATCACGGCTGCAAGGAATTTTTTCACCTTCACGTCGCCCAAACCTCCACGGCGGTAATGGGCTTTCAGTTCCTCCAAATCGGCATAATCCGGCAAATAACGGCCGAAATGCTCCGGACGGGAAAAAGCATCCAAATAAGTAAACACCGTATTGCCCTCCACTTGTCCTGGATCGGACACCTTCAAGTGGTTGGGATCCGTGTACATGGTGCGTATCTTCTTCTCCACCTCGTCTGCCGAATCCGACAAATAAATACAGTTACCGAGAGACTTGCTCATTTTTGCCTTGCCGTCGGTACCCGGCAAGCGCAGGCAAGCGGCATTTTCGGGCAACAGGATATTGGGTTCCACAAGCGTATCCCCGTAGATATAGTTGAAACGACGGACAATCTCACGCGCCTGTTCCAACATCGGCTCCTGATCCTCTCCCACCGGCACGGTCGTTGCCTTGAAAGCCGTAATGTCAGCAGCCTGGCTGATGGGATAAGTGAAGAACCCCACAGGAATGCTCGCCTCGAAGTTACGCATTTGTATTTCTGTCTTCACCGTAGGATTACGTTGCAGGCGCGACACGGACACCAAGTCCATGAAATAGAAAGACAACTCGCACAACTCCGGTATCTGAGACTGGATGAAGATGGTAGACTTGGCCGGATCGATGCCGCAGGCCAAGTAATCGAGCGCCACTTCTATCACGTTCTGCCGTACTTTTTCCGGATTATCTATATTGTCCGTCAAGGCCTGGGCATCTGCTTCAAAGATGAATATTTTATCGAACTGACCGGAGTTTTGCAACTCTACTCTTCTTCGTAAAGAACCTACATAATGGCCGATATGCAATTTTCCGGTAGGACGGTCTCCCGTCAATACAATTTTTTCCTGCTTCATTTTCTGTCTGTATAATTAGTTCTGCAAAGATAGTGCAAATCAAGTGCAAAACGCCAAGCTTACTTGGAATATTTGCCAAGATGCCGCCTATTTTATGAAAAGCCGCCGAGTGCACCATGAAGAAACCAACAAGGCTCACCCAAAAAGTTGGTCTAAATCATCCTGCTCCAATATGGCAACAACGACCTTGCCGTCAGGGGTCTGGTTGGGGTTACGACAGACGAACAAGTCGTCTACCAAAGCCTCCATCTCTTCATTGGACAACACCTGCCCTTGCACAATGGCCGCGCTACGGGCCAACGACAAAGCAATATAATGGCGCACATCTTCCTCTACATTACATCCCTTTTCGATGGAAGAATGCACAATGCCGCGCACCACCTCCACCGGATTCAACCCCTCTGTCCCTGAGGGGATGGCGTTAATGGAGAAACTTCCGCCGCCCAACACGGACAAATCAAATCCCAAGGCATGCAAATCATCCGTCAGGTGCTCTAACACAATGCCCTCTGACGGGGGCAACTGTAACATTTCAGGAAAAAGCAGCCCCTGAGATTGTCCGTTGCTACCCTCCATTTGTTTACGGTAACGGTCGTAAAGCACACGGATATGTGCACGATGCTGGTCGATAATCATCAGTCCGGACTTTACCGCCGTCATGATATATTTGCCTTTATACTGATAATGTTGGGTTGATTTTTCAAAAGTGTCCTTTGCATCCGCATACAAAGTCAGGTCATCGGGAAGGGAGGATGAGAAATCTCCTCCTCCGAAATCGTTCGTCACTACGGAAGACACACTTTGCTCCACACCCTCATACAAAGGTTCCCAATCCATCCGCTGCGATTTATAACCGGAAGAAGAGCCGGACTTAAAAGGATTAAAATCGGGATTCACCTCCAATACCGGAGCTTCGACGGTTGCCGGAGAGAAAGCATTGCCAAAGACAGGAATGTCCGGAGCGCCTTCCGTATCAAAATCAATCGTAGGCACGGCATTGAAACGCCCTAACGACTCCTTCACCGCCGCCACTATAATCTGCCAGATGGCCAGTTCGTTTTCAAACTTGATTTCCGTTTTCGTAGGATGGATGTTCACGTCGATATTGGCCGGATCTACTTCGAAATAGAGAAAATAAGACACCTGCTCACCGACGGGTATCAACTGTTCGAAAGCCTCCATCACCGCTTTGTGGAAATAAGGGTGACGCATGTAACGTCCGTTCACGAAGAAGTATTGATGGGTTCCTTTCTTACGGGCTGAATCCGGTTTACCCACGAAACCGGACAAACGGACCAAAGAAGTCTCCACATCGACGGCCAGAAGCTGCTCGTTGAGTTTCTTGCCGAAAATATTGATGATACGTTGGCGCAATGTGGATTTCGGCAAACTGAGCACGACACTGCCGTTTTGTGTCAAAGAGAAAGCTATGTCTTCATGCACCAAAGCCACGCGCTCAAATTCTTGCAATATGTTGCTCAACTCAGTCTGATTGGACTTCAAGAATTTGCGGCGTGCCGGTACGTTAAAAAAAAGATTGCGTATCAGGAAATTACTTCCCGGCGCACAGGAAACCGGCTCCTGCCCTACCAGTTGGGAGCCTTCGATATTCACGCACGTTCCCAGTTCGCTTCCGGCTTGACGGGTCCTCAATTCCACTTGGGCCACGGCTGCAATAGAAGCCAAAGCCTCTCCCCGGAAGCCCATCGTGCGCAAAGCAAACAAATCGTCGGCTTTACGTATTTTGGACGTGGCATGGCGTTCGAACGAAAGACGTGCATCGGTCTCAGACATCCCCTTCCCGTTGTCCACTACTTGAATAGAAGTCTTGCCCGCATCTTCCACCACCACGTCAATCCGTGTAGCCGAAGCGTCTACGGCATTCTCCACCAATTCTTTTATCACAGAAGCCGGCCGTTGTATCACTTCACCGGCGGCAATCTGGTTTGCCACCGAATCCGGCAACAGATGTATAATATCGCTCATCTTTCAGAATATGCTTAAAACCGGAAACTTCCAGTCAATAAATAATGCCAAACGAAAAGCAACGCACCGATGACAATCAATGCTACTCCCCATTTCATAGGCTTACGCCCGCTTTCTTTCCTGCGCCGCAGGTGCTTTGTCCCTTTCACGAAAGTTCCACGGATATCTTCAGGATTGAACTCCTTCGGCGGCAACATGCCCAACTCCCGTTTGGCACGCTCTTCTATGGCCTTCAGTTTTTCTTTTCGTTCATTTATATATATATAAGGATGATGGAACTTTCGGGGTTCACGTGTCTTAAAGAGTGCCATAACTATTTCTTTTTGATTTGATCCAAAGATTGTAAAGGTGCCTTGTGCTTGTAAGACGCCTTAAGTTCCGTTCCGGACTTCTTGGGACGCCATACGAATATATCGTCTTTGTTCAACGGACGGATATAGTCAAACCAGGCAAAATTGGACAAATAGAGCCGGTTGGGCGGTATCATGACTATCGGATAGATTACCCCCGTGGAGGCCGGCATCCATATTTTCTCCATTTTCCGATCCTTCATGAACAGTTTAAGTTCCGTTGTTTCCGTATAGTTCAATCCTATCATCAAGCTGTCGTCGTCAAACATATAATAGTCGACATAAACGTTGCCGTTCACCCACGTCTCATACATCTCCCCGTCACGGAAATAGGAGATCATCTCTTTCCCCGCCACTTGATTGTAATGCACCGAGTCGATCCGCTCCACGGAAAGAGTCTGGTCTATGACATGAATCCGGTCTATGGTGGAATCATTCAAATAAACTTTAATCACCTCTCCCAATACTTGCTGCCCTCCGTTCCATACGATCGGATCGCGATACATCGTGATACAGGTATCACGCGAATCGAACACCAAAGAGTCGCAAACAGACTGGACATCCATACGGTAAGAACGCACCTTGTGGTAGCCCCGGACTTCGCGGTACATGCTATCGGTATCCATGTAGAAAGTGTACACCTTGAACGTATCGGCATGCATGTACATCGTATCACGTTGCGAATAATCTATAGCTACCGCACTATCCGTCGCCATGGAATAACCGGTACTGTCGTTATAGTAACAATAATTTCCTGTCAGCATGTTCTTATTAACCTCGTCGGTGTAGACCACATTACGGAAACCTTCTCCCACACCGGACTTGCTGTCATAATACAAACTGTCGCCCACCATCTTGCGTCCCTTGTTGGTCACAATGGAACGGTCGAGCAGGATGGCTTCCTCTGTCTGAGTATTGTAAAAGCCCGACTCGGAATAAATATGATTGTCGCCGCTGTCGATATTGGAAGGACCGACAATCTCTGCCATACTCGTCTGGGTATTATAGTTCAACGTATCGGAAATCAACGTAAACTTCGGGTTCTCCAACTTCACATTATAATTAAACACGGCCTGGCGCGTAGGCGGACTATATTGCCCCCAATCGGAAGTCAGCACATTGTCCTTGTCTACCAACCTTCCTCCTTCGAAAAAATATCCCAGTTCATACAGGCGGTCGTAATCGAGACTGTCCGTATAGAGTTTGGATTCACGATGTGTCAGTACCACATTGTGGCGGACACGGGCCAACTGGTCCAAACCGTTATACAGCAACATGTCGCCCACCAAATCCAATGTATCCCCCTGTACCATCTTCACATGCCCGAAAGCATCGAATGAGTTCGTGGCCTCATAAAAACAAGCACTGTCGCAATACATCAGCACCCCGTCGTGTTGGAACTGTACATTCCCCGTCAATATTTGTGCACCGGGATGCCGGTACTGGTCATACGTAAGGTTATCCGTATGCAACAAAATAACCTTTGTCTTCGACTGCTCCCGCTGCGTCTGTTCTCCGGCATAAGACACCGCAACATAAAGCCCAAACAGGCATAGAATACAAAAGAAAAGTAATCTATGCCCGCCGTTTATTCTTTTATTCTGTTTTTTATCTTTCATTTTATCCATCCGGGATATTCAAAATCACAATCCCCCCAACCTTCGTTAATACGTATGTAAGTGGATTTCTGTTTATCTTTTATCCATTGATTGATTTTCTGTTCCTGCAACTTGGCCATGACCACGTCCTTCAGCACTTGAAAATCCTCCGACATAGAAGCCCGGTGTGCTTTAATATGCGTTTTCAATTTTACCACGGCACACACTTCCTTGCCCTTAGAGTTAACCATCAAGAAAGGATTGGAAATCTCTCCGGTCTTCATCGTGGAAACCACTTTGGCCACTTCGGCCGGCAATTCCTGTAACTGGAAACGGGAAGTACGGATTTGGTCACCCACCGACTGGTCGAACTTCACATTCGTCATCAATCCCCGGTTGTTACGGCTGTCCTTATCATCAGACAAGAAAGTAGCAGCCTCCTCAAAGGAATATTTCTCCTTACGGACATCCTCGGCTATTGAATCCATACGCACCATCGTCGTATCAATATCTGCTTGGGCCAACTTGGGCTTACGTAGTATATGACGTACTTTTACCTTATCTCCACGCTTGTCTACCAACTGAATGATATGGAACCCGTACTCGGATTCCACGACTTTCGATATCTTCTTAGGATCGGTCAAACTGAAAGCGACATTGGCAAAAGCCGGATCCAGTTCTCCACGCCCCACATAATCCATTTCTCCTCCATAGCGGGCTGAACCCGGATCCTCCGAATACAGGATGGCTAAAGTGGAAAATGAGGACTCTCCATTATTGACGCGGTCTGTATAATCACGCAATTCCGCCTTTACCCGTTCGATTTCCTCCTGAGGAATACGTGGCTGTTGCGTTATAATCTGCACTTCCACCTGATCGGAAATCCACGGCAAACTATCTTCCGGCATATCCTTAAAATAACGCCGCACTTCGGCTGGTGTCACCTTGATGTCCGAAGTCAAGTTCTCCCGTACTTTTTGTACCGTGTATTGTTCTTTAAGAGATTCGAACATCATCTCACGAATCTGCGTCATCGTCTTATGATAATATTCTTCCAACTTCTCTTTAGAACCGGCACGCATGATCAATTCATTCAAACGTGCCTCCATGCTGGCGGAAATCTGGGAATTATCGACTTCCACACTGTCTAACTGTGCCTGATGCAAAAATAACTTCTGTATGGCCAACTGTTCGGGAATGACACAATAAGGATTACCGGAGATGTTCGCCCCGAAATCCATACGGGCTGCTTCCACATCAGAACGCAAGATTGCCTCGTCGCCCACCACCCAAATAACTTCATCCACCACGTTATTCGGGCTTTGTGCAAACAAATGCATTTGTATCCCTCCAAAAAGGAATACAAATGCATATAATAACTTCTTAAAAAGATTCATATACTACTTGTTCTAAACTGCCTACGAAGATAATGTTATTCAAGACTGCTTCAATGCTTGTTAACTGTATTTAAAACCTCTTTATATATTTCAACCTTATAGGTTTCCCGCAATCTGCGTACAAACTCCGCTTCGCAAGCTGCCTGATAATCTGAGACCACCTCCCCACGCACGTCTGTCCATTCTTTAGGTTTCTTCAACTTCTTGCCGTACACAGCCGTATACGGATAAGCCTGGGAAGCCTTGGGCTCTTTCTTTTCCTTAAAGACCAGATGATCCACAAAAGCATTGTCTCCTTTCTTAAACAAATTCTTTTCAACCCTGATTTGCTTTACGGAGTCCTGATTGAAAGATGCACGCAAGGTATCTATCCATTGAGCCTCATCCACCGATTTCAACAGTTTTCGTACGTCTTTCACCAACCCTTTGTCTTTGCAATGGTACACCACCCCTCTATAGCGCGGCTCATCCCATTTATACTTCGACCTGTGGGCCTTGAAATAAGCTTCCAATCCGACCGTATCCTTGGCGGCTTTGTCCCAAACCTCGCGCGTACTTATCTCATATAGCAAAAGTCCGTCGTGATACTCTTGAACCAGATACTTCAGGCTTTCGTCTTTAGCACAAAGCTCCCGCGCCTTTTGCTCTATCACATCTTCTTCTGTCAATTGTCCGGACGAACTTTTTACTAAAGAATCTATGGCTATCGAAGCCACACGCTCTTTAAGTCCCCGGCTTTCCAAAAAACGCTGCAATTGCGGCTTTAACTCCTCATACGGCTCTAGCTGCTTCCGGTCTTTCATCCACACGATATGGTATCCCATCGGTGACAGGAAAGGTTTCGACATTTCACCTTTATTCAGAGAAAAGGCAACATCCTCAAACTCTTTCAAAGTCTGCCCCTTGGCAAACCACCCTCCCAAATCGCCTCCTCGAGCGGCAGAACCTTTGTCGGCAGAACATTGCTTGGCCAAAGTTGCAAAATCAGCCCCCTGCTGCAAGGCTGTATAAATGGAATCTATGCGTTCTTTTGCTTTTGCCTGTTCTTCCGGCGTAGCTTTCTGTGCCACTAAAATCATGATATGGGCAGGATGTACCAAGCCGTCCGGGCCAATGGAAGCCTTCATTCCATCATAGTAACGCCTCAACTCTTTTTCTTCTGCCGACAACGACACGAAATAAGGACGTATCTGTTGGTCACGATAAGTCCGGAACTCTTTCTTAAAAGAAGAAAGCGTATCATAACGGGCATCTAATGCTGCTTCCACTTTCAACTTATAGTTCACAAACAAATCCACATATTCATCAACGGTCTTCTTATCTACGACATTCTCACCATTATTCTTATTAAAATTATACTCGAATTCCGAACGAGAGACATCCTTCCCATTGATTTTCATGACAACAGGATCATTCCCCTCTGCATATAAGATGCCCGTCAGGCATAACGAGCAACACCAAAGTGCAAACTTCCTCATCATTTTCATCATTCCGGACGACTATAATTCGGAGCCTCACTCGTAATAGTCACATCGTGCGGATGGCTTTCAAGCACACCGGCATTCGTGATTCTCACGAACTTCGCCTGATGCAATTCCTCTATCGTATTGGCACCACAATACCCCATTCCGGAACGCAGCCCACCTATCAATTGGAAGATGACCTCCTGAACTGTTCCTTTATAGGGTACACGACCGGCAATTCCTTCCGGGACCAATTTCTTCACATCTTTCACTGCCGCCTGAAAATAACGGTCTTTTGAACCGCATTCCATGGCTTCAAGAGAACCCATGCCCCGATAAGACTTGAATTTACGACCATTAAATATAATAGTATCGCCCGGAGATTCTTCCGTGCCAGCCACCAACGAACCAATCATCACACAATATCCTCCGGCAGCCAATGCCTTGACCACATCACCCGAATAACGCAATCCGCCGTCCGCAATCAAAGGAACTCCCGTCCCCTCCAACGCACTGGCGACATCGTAAATAGCCGATAACTGCGGCACTCCGACACCGGCTACCACACGAGTTGTACAAATAGAACCCGGGCCGATTCCGACTTTCACACCGTCGGCACCCGCTTCCACCAACATTTTAGCAGCTTCTCCCGTAGCCACATTACCCACTACGATATCCACATCCGGAAATTCAGCCTTGGCGGCTTTCAATTTCTCAACCACATATTTGGAATGACCGTGTGCCGTATCAATCACAATAGCATCAGCTCCGGCTTCCACCAAGGCACGCATGCGGTCCAACGTATCAGTAGTTACTCCGACTCCTGCCGCCACGCGCAAACGCCCCTTCTCATCCTTACAAGCCATTGGTTTGTCTTTCGCTTTCGTAATGTCCTTATAAGTAATCAAACCAACCAACCGGCCATCCTTATCCACCACAGGCAATTTCTCAATTTTATTCTCCTGCAAGATTTTGGCCGCAGCCGAAAGGTCTGTCTGCTGATGCGTCGTAACCAGATTCTCTGAAGTCATCACTTCATCTATCTTACGGTCGGGATTCTGCTCAAAACGCAAATCACGATTCGTAACGATACCCACCAGTTTGTTTTCATCGTCTACAACGGGAATACCTCCGATATGATACTCGCTCATCATATTCAATGCATCTCCCACCGTACGCCCGCGTTTAATCGTCACCGGATCATAAATCATACCATTTTCCGCACGTTTCACAATAGCCACCTGACGAGCCTGCTCTTCTATGGACATATTCTTATGAATCACACCGATACCTCCTTCACGGGCAATAGCAATAGCCATTGGAGCCTCGGTTACAGTATCCATTGCAGCCGTGACAAAGGGAACTTTCAATTCAATGTGACGAGAAAACTTTGTGGTCAACTCCACCGTACGTGGCAAAACTTCTGAATAAGCGGGGATTAACAATACATCATCGTAAGTCAATCCGTCCATTACAATTTTATCTGCAATAAAAGATGACATAGGCTTTAAATTTATTGCATGCAAATATACGCATTTTTATATGAAATAGCGACTTTTTTTATTTTTTTTGTGATAAAAGGCATCCATACCATTTCAAAAACAGCATGGCAGCCTTAGCACTTGTTTACTTCATGTTTCACAGACTACAAAAGAAGGATACAAATACAGGTACGCTTAAATCAATTAAAACGCCATGCAGAATAGCAATAGGCATCATATCCTTGCCGGAATAGCGCAGGATAGAAGGCAACAGCACATCCATCGAATTAACCCCTGCTGCCGAAATCGGAGCAAACTGCCCGAAACATTTACGGATGAGAGGAGTTCCCAACAATGCCATCATTTCACGAAAGATATTGGTCAACAATGCAATTGTCCCTAATTCAGTCGCCAACTGAAGGCCTAACGACGGTTCTTTAAACTGGGTAATCAAAATGGAAGACAAAGAATAGTAAGCAAAACCACTCCCTACCGCCATACAGTCAAACACACTCCATTGGCTTAATAACAAACTGGCTAAAGCCGAAAAGAGTAACGTTCCGATGATCGTACCCAAAGGGACAATCAACATTTTCGGAGTAAAATGAACCAACATACCCTTCAAGTCCTCATTGCTGCCTATATTGATGCCCACCTGAAACATCAAAGCATATAATATGTACATCGAAAGATTGTGCGTATCGAATTGCATGTGGGCACCAAAACCTATCAGACAACCTAACAAAAAGAACAAGCAAACAATCATACTTCCTTTCATCATTCTCCTCCTTTCCTAAAAAAAAGATAATATACCAACCAAGCTGCTATGATACTTCCCAACACACTGAAACAAGCCAACAAAGCCGCCTGTCCGCTGAACCGTCCCAAATTACTGACGATTAAACTGTTCGACCCAACCGACATCCCCAAAATAAAAAGCATAGCAAAAACAGTCAACGGAATGGTCTTCTCCGTTTTTCGCATGAGTTTCAAGTCACGCAACAAATAACCAGTCCCCAATCCGACAAACATAATAGATATAATCTTAAACATACACGAAACACATTAAAAGGGTAAGACATTCCGACCCGCCCTTCTCTCAAAGAACCAGCCGTACTTTCTAAAAATCTCACGAAAAAATGTTCGGAAAAAGAATAGCATCCTGCGTGCCCTTCATACGAACAGTACCACAGAGGAATTTATTCCGAACTTACCCCTTTCAAATAAAACCACTGAACCAGTGCACATGCACGAGGAAACGCTCGCAAAAAGGAGAAATCCTCTTTACGTCCCACAACATGTGATATATTAGGGCTTGTTGGTTCATGAATACATTTATTATAATACTGCACGGCAAAGATACGCAACTTCTACCGAACTACCAAATCATTCTGCAAAAACAATATGCCACAAAAAAGGGCGCAAACAGCTTTTGTTTACGCCCTTACTTCTTTATCTTTTTCAAAAATCGTTTCGCCTGTTATCAATTTGCCATCTCAGAAATAAATTTGATTCGCACCAAACGGACTTCTTCTTCTGTATAATCATCCCCCAACTCGTCCATGGCAACAGATAAGCTGTCCGTCTCCGACTCTTTGAAATAATCATAAATATCCAACAAATGGTCTTCGTCCATTGCCTCATCCAAGAAATAGTCGATGTTCAGTTTCGTCCCGGAATAAACAATCGCCTCTATCTCATCCAACAGTTCATTGAAATCAATCCCCTTAGCCGACGCAATATCGTCCAACGCCACCTTACGGTCGATACTCTGAATGATACTCACTTTCAACTTCGACTTATTGGCTACCGTACGTACCCTCAAGTCTTCCGGGCGCTCAATCTCATACTCTTCGCAATGTTGGCGTATCAAATCGCAAAACTCTTTTCCGTAACGTTTTGCCTTCCCGGCACCGACACCCGGAATGTTTTGCAACTCCTCTATGCTGACCGGATACATCGTAGCCATCGCCTCCAACGAAGGATCCTGGAAAATGACATAGGGCGGCACATCCAACTTCTTGGACATTTTCTTACGCAAGTCCAACAACGCATTGAACAACGCCGGGTCTGTCACGCCTGTACCTCCTCCGGAACGGCTTACAACCTCCTCGGCATCATCTTCAAACTCATTGTCTTCCGAAACCATGAAAGATTCCGGCTTCTTCATGAACTTACGACCTTTTGCCGTCAACTTCAGGATGCCGTAATTCTCAATCTCCTTCTCCAGATAACCGGCTATCAATGCTTGCCGGATTACGGCATTCCAAAACTTTTCCTCATGTTCGTCACCGCATCCGAAACACTCCAGATCGGCATGCTTATGAGCGATAACCTCGTCTGTCTCCTTACCAACTAATACATCTATAATATAATCTGCCTTAAAATTCTCTTTCACTGCTTGTACAACCTCAAGCAGTTCCTTTAATTGACTCTTTGCTTCCACTTTCTTTTTCGGGTGTAAACAGTTATCACAATTACCACAATTCTCCTCATGATATTCCTCACCGAAGTAATGCAACAAGAACTTACGACGACACACGGAAGATTCCGCATAAGCAGCTGTCTCCGAAAGGAGCTGACGCCCGATATCCTGTTCGGCCACAGGCTTGCCTTCCATGAACTTCTCCAACTTCTGAAGGTCCTTGTAGGCATAATAAGTTACGCATAAGCCTTCTCCTCCGTCACGTCCGGCCCTACCGGTCTCCTGATAATACCCTTCAAGGCTCTTGGGTATATCATAATGAATCACAAAGCGTACATCCGGCTTGTCTATCCCCATGCCAAAGGCAATGGTAGCCACAATGACATCAATACGCTCCATGATAAAATCATCCTGCGTCTGCGACCGGGTAGCCGAATCCATTCCGGCATGATAAGCCCTCGCGTTAATGTCGTTCGCCCGGAGTATTTCGGCTAATTCTTCTACCCTCTTACGGCTTAAAGCGTAAATAATACCGCTCTTCCCCGGACGCTGTTTGATGAATCTGATAATATCCTTATCTACATTCTTTGTCTTGTTCCTTACTTCGTAATACAGGTTCGGACGATTAAAAGAGCTCTTAAACTCCTTGGCATCCGTCATCCCCAAGTTCTTTTTGATGTCGCCGCGCACTTTATCGGTTGCCGTAGCCGTCAAAGCGATTACTGGTGCCGTACCGATATCGTTGATTATCGGGCGAATCCGCCTGTACTCCGGCCGGAAGTCGTGCCCCCATTCCGATATACAATGCGCCTCGTCTATCGCATAAAACGAAATTTTCACATTCCGGAGAAAATCCACATTCTCGTCTTTCGTCAATGATTCCGGGGCAACATAAAGCAACTTGGTCTTCCCGCGCAGAATATCACTCTTCACCATATCTATCGCCCCTTTGTTCAGAGACGAATTCAGATAATGGGCAACGCCGTCATCTCCGCACACCGCCCGGATTGCATCCACCTGATTTTTCATCAAAGCAATCAAAGGCGATATGACAATCGCCGTACCTTCCATCAAAAGAGACGGTAACTGGTAACACAACGATTTCCCTCCGCCGGTAGGCATCAGCACAAAAGTATCCTTGCCTGCCAACACATTGCGTATGATGGCTTCCTGATCGCCCTTAAAGGTTTCAAAGCCAAAATACCGCTTAAGAGGTTCTGTCAAATTCAGCATTGTATCCATATCAATAGTTTTCCAATAAAATCAAACTCAGGTTTAACATTGTTGCCCCTAACAAAGTTATAAACAAACACCTCATATTTGCAAATTATTGGGAAACTATTTTCAGGATTTCTTCATTTCTTAACTCAAAATTCCGCGAACGCCCTCCTGTTAACTTGCTTTCAAACCGGAAAGGTTAGCCTTCTCCAATTGCTTTTTAGCATAATCCAATGTCACCTTGAACGTCTTTACTTTCTTGGAGGGGATTTCAAACATCGCATCCATCATGATACTCTCCATGATGGAGCGCAATCCGCGGGCACCGAGATTGTATTCCACAGCCTTGTCCACAATATACTCCAACGTATCTTCGTCAAAAGACAGCTTAATGCCATCCATTTCAAAGAGCTTGACCTGCTGCTTCACGATGGAGTTCTTCGGTTCCGTCAGTATATTGCGCAATGCCGTACGGTCGAGCGGATTCAAATAGGTCAGCACCGGCAAACGGCCTATGATTTCCGGAATCAGCCCAAAAGACTTCAAGTCCTGCGGAAGGATATATTTCATCAGATTAGACTTGTCGATATGCTGCATATTCTGCACCGAGTTATAACCGACCACATGCGTATTCATCCGTTGGGCTATCTTCTTCTCGATACCGTCAAATGCCCCTCCGCAGATGAACAGGATGTTACGCGTGTCCACATGGATGTAATCCTGATCCGGATGCTTGCGTCCTCCCTTGGGCGGCACATTGACCATCGAACCCTCCAGAAGTTTCAGCAGACCCTGTTGTACCCCTTCCCCGCTCACGTCACGCGTGATGGAAGGATTATCACTCTTACGGGCTATCTTGTCGATTTCGTCGATAAAGACAATACCCCGTTGGGCGGCCTGTACATTATAATCGGCCACCTGCAACAGACGGGATAGGATACTCTCTACGTCCTCCCCTACATAGCCGGCCTCGGTAAACACAGTAGCATCCACTATCGTGAAAGGTACATGCAATAATTTGGCTATGGTACGGGCCAGAAGGGTTTTTCCCGTTCCGGTGCTTCCCACCATGATTATATTCGATTTCTCGATTTCCACTCCATCGTCCGATGTCTGCTGTGCCAATCTTTTATAATGGTTGTAAACCGCCACGGCAAGATTACGCTTGGCATCATCCTGCCCGATGACATACTGGTCCAGATAAGCCTTAATATCGCGCGGTTTGGGCAACTCAGCCAAATCAAACCCCAAATCATCCTTCTCCTTGTGCTCCACGGGCAAAGAATCTTTCACAATCCGGTAAGCCTGTTGCGCACAGTCGCTGCATATAAAACCATTCACCCCGGTAATGAGCAAAGGCACATCGCGCTCCGCCCTGCCGCAAAAAGAACATGCTTTCTTCATTGCCATTGCATTTACGGATTAAGGACATCGTTAGCCGCTTCCGGTTTCTTACGGACCAAAACACTATCTATCATACCATACTCTTTGGCCTCTTGCGCCGTCATCCAATAGTCACGGTCGGAATCAGCCCACACCTTGTCGAAATCGGTATGAGAATGTTCTGCGATAATCGTATAAAGCTCTTTCTTCAATTTCTGAATCTCACGCGCTGTTATCTCGATGTCCGAGGCCTGTCCCTGTGCCCCACCCATCGGTTGATGGATCATCACGCGGCTATGGGTCAAGGCCGACCGCTTGCCTTCGGCTCCGGCCACCAACAGGACGGCTGCCATAGACGCTGCCATGCCCGTGCAAATCGTAGCTACGGGACTGCTGATAAACTGCATCGTATCATAAATACCCAATCCGGCATACACCGAACCGCCGGGCGAATTGATATAGATGGAAATATCCTTTCCCGGGTCCACCGAATCCAAATAAAGCAACTGGGCCTGCAATGTATTGGCCGTGTAATCATCTATCTGGGTTCCCAAGAATATGATACGGTCCATCATCAAGCGGGAAAACACATCCATCTGTGTCACGTTCAACTGACGCTCTTCCAGAATGTAGGGATTGAGATATTGGTTTTGCGCGCTCACTACGTCGTTCAGCACCTGGCTGTTCAAGCCCAAATGCTTCACTGCATACTTTCTAAAATCTTCCATAGTCAAACTATTTATGCGGAAAAAGGAAACACCTGAACAATCTTCCGCCATTTTCGAGCAAATGTACGAAAAATATGTCCGGGGGTTTCCTTCCTTATACTTATTTCACAAAATTAAACCTGCCCCGCTCGAATCAAGCGAACAACTTGTTGAAATCCTCTACGCTGATTTCTTTGTGGTTCAACTTCACGACATTCTTCAATGCGGCCGACAACTTGTTCTCCACGCTGCGGTTTACCAAAGACTCTACCTGGTCTTGCTTTTTCAGCATTTCATTGGCGTAGTTGTCCAACATCTCTTCCGGCACGTTAATCATACCGTACTGGGCAAACTGAATCTTCGTGATATTCTTGGCCGTAGCAATCAAGTCTTCTTTCTCGACCTTGATACCATAAGCCTTCACCAACTGCTCCTTAATCAGGTGCCAAGTCAGCTCTTCGATGCTCTTGTCGTAATTTTCTTCCACGAACTTCTCGCCCTTGTCCGCATTGCTTACACGCATGAAACGTTTCAGGAAAGCATCGGGATATTCCAACTTGCCCACCTTGTTCGTCAGGTAAGTACGTACATCCAAAATGAACTTATAGTCACTGTCTGCCACAAACTGTTCTGCCAAAATCTCCTTGATTTTATTACGGAACGCTTCTTCGCTCGTTACCGTACCTTTTTCAAAGACTTGGTCAAACAACTCCTGATTCAATTCAGCTTCCTTGAAACGTGTAATCTCCTGCACTTGGAAACTGAAATCCGAAGTCATAGCCGACACATCTTCCTTCTTGATTTTCAACAACGAAGCGATTTCCACGTCATGGCCGTCGTATGCCTTGTTCGGATTGAAGACCAATACGTCGTTCACCTTGCAACCGTTGAACACGGCCTTCTGCTCGTCGTTCTTCATATATTCAGGCAACAAGACGGCATTTTCAACCTGTACGCCACCTTCTTTCGTATTTCCATTCTCATCCAGTTCGGCCAACAGCCCCTTTACCATGTCCTTAGCTTCGTAGCTGTCCACATGGTCATAACTACCTGCACGTTGGGTGTACATCTTCACTTGGCCGTCGATCATTTTGTCATCCACCTGGATGTCATAATAATCCACCGTGTCTTCACCGCTCAGTTCAGCCTTGAACTCGGGAGCCAAAGCCAAATCGAAAGCAAACGAAAACTCTTCCATCGTATCGAAGTCAATATCCTGCTGACGGTCTTCGCTCGGAAGCGGCTCGCCCAAAATATTCAGATTGTTTTCCTTGATGTAAGCATACAGTTTCTCACCTAGCAACTTGTTTACTTCCTCCGCCGTAATATCCTTGCCGAAACGTTTTTTCAACAGTCCCATGGGCACTTGTCCCGGACGGAAACCCGGCATGCTTGCTTTTCTGCGGAAATCCTTCAAAGCCTTCTCTACCCTGTCGGCATAGTCGGCCTTTTCCATCTTAATGGTAAGCACCGCGCTCACCTTGTCAATGTTTTCTAATGAAATATTCATTTTGAAATCTAATTATTTATATATGATTACTATTATATTAATTTGTATTGCACAACAAGCGTGCAAAGATAGCCTTTATCTTTTAATAAATCAAAGCCCTTGCGCACTTTTTTCTTCATCTATCTTCTGGAAGTCTTTCAGGCGCAGCACGAAACTGTTCGTCAAGTATTTGGCACGAACGACCTCATTCTCTGACAATTCCTGAGGAGAACCCTGAAAAAGGATCTGTCCCTCGAAGAGCAAATAAGCACGGTCGGTAATACAGAGCGTCTCCTCCACGTTGTGGTCGGTAATCAACACGCCGATATTGCGCTTTTTCAGTTTCCACACGATATACTGTATATCCTCCACGGCAATAGGGTCTACGCCGGCAAAAGGTTCATCCAACATAATAAATTTAGGGTCGATGGCCAGACAACGCGCGATTTCCGTCCGTCTCCGTTCGCCCCCCGAAAGCCGGTCGCCCAAATTCTTGCGCACCTTCTGCAGGCTGAATTCCGAAATCAGGCTTTCCAACTTTTCCTTCTGGTATTCTTTCGGCTTGCCCGTCATCTCCAACACGGAAGCGATGTTGTCTTCCACCGTCATCTTACGGAATACAGATGCCTCCTGCGCCAGATAACCGATACCATTGCGGGCACGCTTGTAGACCGGGAACTTCGTGATTTCCAAATCTCCGATGAAGATACGCCCCTCGTTAGGCACCACCAATCCCGTAGTCATATAAAAAGAAGTCGTCTTTCCGGCCCCGTTCGGCCCGAGAAGCCCCACAATCTCTCCCTGCTTGACATCGAACGACACATGATTCACCACCGTACGCTTGCCGTACGTCTTCACCAAGCCCTCCGTACGGAGCACCAACCCTGCATTCTGACTGTCTTGAGAAAGAGTTTCTGCCATAAACTACAAATTTGCGTACAAAAATACGAAAATTGTATTAAAAAGCAGCCCCTTGCACAAAAGTATTTCCGCCCGCCGCCTCTTTTTAGCGGATTTTCATTAATTTTGTGTGATTTAAAAAGAATTGGACATGCTATTCAACAAAAGTTTGGCTACATTCGGCCGTTACCTGATGCTGATGGGGCGCACTTTCTCACGCCCCGAAAGGATGCGGATGTTTTTCAAACAATACATTAAGGAAATGAGCCAGTTGGGCGTAGACTCCATCGGAATCGTCCTCCTGATATCCTTCTTCATCGGCGCAGTAATCTGCATCCAGATCAAGCTGAACATCCAAAGCCCGTGGATGCCTAAGTTCGTCACGGGATATACGACCCGCGAAATCATGCTATTGGAGTTTTCTTCTTCCATCATGTGCCTGATATTGGCCGGAAAGGTAGGTTCCAACATTGCTTCCGAAATCGGCACCATGCGCGTCACACAGCAAATCGACGCCCTTGAAATCATGGGGGTCAACTCTGCCAATTACCTCATCCTGCCCAAGGTGTTGGGTATGATGACCATGATGCCCTTCCTGGTCTGTTTCAGTATTTTCTCCGGATTCGTAGGAGCTTATGCCACGTCCATCATAGGCCAGGTCATCACGATGGACGACCTGACGTTGGGATTGCAACATGACTTCAACGAATGGTACGTATGGATGGGATTCATCAAGTCCATCTTCTTCGCTTTCGTCATCACCAGCGTATCGGCCTTTTACGGCTATACGGTAGAAGGCGGTTCCGTGGAAGTGGGAAAAGCCAGCACGGACTCCGTGGTGAGCAGCAGCGTGCTTATCCTGTTTTCCGATGTGTTACTCACTCAATTGTTATCCTGATGATCGAAGTTAAATCGTTATATAAGTCTTTCGAGGACAAAGAAGTACTGAAAGACATCAACAGTGTGTTTGAAAACGGGAAGACAAACCTGATTATCGGTCAGAGCGGTTCCGGAAAGACGGTACTGATGAAGTGTATCGTGGGATTGTTCCGTCCCACCAACGGTGAGGTGCTTTATGACGGACGCGACTTGGTGACGATGAACAAACAAGAATGGAAGATGCTCCGCCGCGAAATGGGAATGATATTCCAGAGCGCAGCCCTCTTCGACTCCATGACCGTGTTGGAAAACGTCATGTTCCCGCTAGATATGTTTTCCAAGGACTCATATACCGAACGGGTGAAACGCGCCCAGTTCTGCCTGGACCGGGTGAACCTGCTCGAAGCGCAAAAGAAGTTCCCGGACGAAATCAGCGGCGGTATGCAAAAGCGTGTGGCCATTGCAAGAGCCATTGCCCTCAATCCCAAATACCTGTTCTGCGACGAACCGAACTCGGGTCTCGACCCCAAAACCTCTCTGGTGATAGACGAGCTGATTCACGACATCACCGTGGAATTCAACATGACCACTATCATCAACACGCACGACATGAATTCCGTAATGGGCATCGGAGAAAACATACTATATATATATGAAGGGAGAAAAGAATGGCAGGGCAACAAAGACGAAATCATGAACTCGACCAACGAACGCCTGAACAGCTTCATCTTCGCCTCGGACCTCTTCCGAAAGGTGAAAGAGGCCAATAAATGAGAATAAACGTGAGTTCGGGACAAATTTATAAAATTCACTTTGTTACCGCATTATACAAATCCTGATAGGTCTTTACCACGCTATACACCACATCACCTGTACTGATGGCTGCAAAGTGGCGACGGGCGCACTCTATCTTGGCTTCCTCGGCACAGCGAAGTTGCGACACTTCGATGTCGTTGCCTTTGGTTTCTGCCACAAAATAGACGTGTTTCACAGAACCCTCGCGGAAAGCTACAGCCCAGTCGGGATTATATTTGCCCATCGGAGTGTTGATGTAGAATCCACCCGGCAGTTTGCTATATACCACCACATCATTCTCTGCTTCCAGTGATTCGGCAAAACTTTTTTCAATGCCTTCGCTATCTAGTACTACAAGGTCGTAGAGCGACTTGGTGCTTTCGATAGAGTCCGTGCCGAGTGTACCACGCAGTGTAGCTTCTTCAAAGATGTCCGTTCCGAATGTACCGGTACGCTTTTCGTATTGGATATGTTGGATGAGGGAAATAGCCTTACAGTCATTGATGATACGTCCAACCTTGACGATGAACTCTTCCGGATTTAGTTTGAACTGATGGAAAGTCGCAGGATTGATGCCTTTCAACATCTCTACAATGGTGCGGCGAGTCAGGCCGGTAGATTGTACGAGTTCACCCACTAAGTCGTAAGTTACTTCTGCTCCAATAGCTTCCGTCACCCGAATGGTTTTCACGGTAGCGGCACCCATAGCTGTTCCGGCTTCTAACTCTTCGCGGTCACGAATGCTTTCCATACCTCCGCTCTCCACCACGATGCGGATTTCCGTCACGTTCAGGTGCTTGTCAAGTGCATCAATGGCATTCTTGATGAGTTTAGGCGTTTCAAAACTTACGTTATAGTAGGTGCGCGTGTTGATGCGCTTCCACAACTCTTGCCATTCTTTTTTGTTGAAATTGTCCTTCACGAAGTGAGCCTCCGTCTTATTACGGCCATTAGCCGGCTTGATGGCATCTGGATTGAACACCTTATCAAGTTGCTTGATGATGAATGAGCGTATGTGTTCTACTTCACCAAAGTTGAGCGAACCGGCTTTCTTTTCGTCAAAGTACTTTTGAGTGAGTTTACCTTTCTTGATGTAGCCTTGCGCAATCAATTCTTCGTGGATTTCCACAGCCTGTTCGGTCGTAATTTTTATACTGTGCCCATCTTGTGTCTGTGCCTGTTGGTCGGTAAACAGCGAGGCTGTCACCACCACCGGACGATTGGCGCAGGCTTCAGCCATGTCGTTTTGCAGCTTCTTGGCAAAGTCGTCGTAACTCTCACTGGCAATAACTGTCAGGATATTGGTGTCGAACACATGGTCGCCCAATACGTCTGCATCCTGACGTTCGCCCTTATCGTTGACGCATAAGCGCATACCACGTCCCACCTCCTGACGTTTCTTGATTTCGTTGGAGGAGTCTTTCAACGTACATATTTGGAACACATTAGGATTGTCCCAACCCTCTTTCAAAGCCGAGTGTGAGAAAATAAAACGAACGGGGCAACTTTGGCTTAGCAGTCGCTCTTTATCCTTCATGATAAGGTCGAAACCGCGTTCCTCGTTTTCGCCTTCCTTATTTTTCGGCTCCACGCTCTTTCCCTTCTTATCGATAGAGAAGTAACCATCGTGAATCTTTTCGGGCGCATTCTTTGGGTCGGAGAGGAAACGGGTATAGGCGGCATCCGTAAAGGTAGACATAAACTCCTGCAAGGCACGCCCATATTCCTCTTCAAACATTTGGGCAAACTTGCCCTTTTCCACCGTGTCCTTATCATAGATGCGGTAGCTGTCCACATGGTCGATAAAGAAAAGTGAAAGCACCTTGATGCCGCGAGCGAAGAGCTGGCGTTCACGCTCCAAGTGGGCCTTGATGGTTTCCCGTATCTGATTGCGACGGAGAACATCCTCGTTCACACTGCCCACCACATCGCCGAGACGGAGCGTCAAGCCATTCAAGAAATGTACCGTTTGGGTCAATCCGTCAATACGCTCCACTTTGAAGTTGTCGGCATATTCTTGCAGACCTCCACTTTGTTCCTTGAGGTCGAAGCCTTCGCTGACCAAGCGAACAGTCTGGCGTGTGCCGTTAGCAGTCTTGACATCAAAGCCCAATCGTGCCTGTGGATTACCTTTACCAATCACGATTTCATCCAGATAGACATAACCATTTGTGGCAGTAGAACCTATCTGATGTACGCTGCGCACTTCAATCTTCTTGACCAATTTCTTGTTGTAAGCATCGATGGCATCAAGTCGAAATACAAGGTTATATATCTCACGGTGTGTAGCACTATAAAGCAGGGTGAAGAGAGGGTTGAAAAGTTTGATGCCCTTTCGGGTCGCATTGCCTTTGTCCGTACCCAACACACTTTGCGGTTCGTCTATAATCAGGATGGGGCGCGTCTTGGCCAAGATGTCAATCGGCTTTCGCGAACCGAACTCGTCACGACGCGAGAAGATGATACGGGCTGCGACATCACCGGCACGACCTTCTTTGTTCTTATCTTCGTTGAGCGAGACATTAAAAGCCTGCGTGTTGATTATCATGGCATGGATACCATTGTCCGAGGCAAAGGCATCAATCTTGGCAAGCTGCCTAGAGTTGTAGACGAAGTATTGCATGCGTTTGCCGTACTCTTCGGCAAAATGTTCCGCCATACTCTCAAAACTCTTATACACGCCTTCGCGGATGGCAATGTTGGGCACTACGATCACAAATTTCGACCAACCATAGCGGGCGTTCAGCTCGTACATGGTTTTGATGTAAGTATAAGTCTTACCCGTACCTGTTTCCATCTCGACGGTAAAGGTGCGTCCGTCACCTTCCAAATGCTCCACGGGTCTCAATCCTTCTGCCATTTGTACACCACGCACATTCTCGCAAATGCTTTCATTGTCAAGCACAAGGGGCAGGTTGCCGAAGCCGTCGAAGTCGAGCGCACCCAACTTATTCAAGAAGGTGCGGCTGCCGTCGTGTTTGGGTTGCCCCTGAAACACGTCGCTCACACATTTAGTAGCTTCCGCTTGAAAGCGTTGATGTTTATATCTGATCTTCATGGTTGTCTTCGTTATCAGTCAGAGGGGGCAGATAGTCGCTTGCCTTTGCAGGTGAAATCACTTTATAACCCAGTTTGTTTTCCAATTGGTTTCGGGCTGCTTTTGCCACACTACCGCCGTCTTTCGCTACTTTTTTCTGTTGGCTGAACCCTTTGGGGTTACGCTGCTTGGAGAGTTCCGTAGCCGATGCTTCAGCAAGCATATTTAGTGCAATCTCCATATTGGTCATATTGTCGCGCAGACTTTCTTTTTTGAGACCTTTATAGTTGCGATATTGTTTTGTGGTCATTCCGCTCCATTCGCACGTGATAATGTCGGTGAGCGAGGCATATTGAAGTCCCTGCTCCACACCAGTACGAGCCCATTCGTCGGTTAGTTCTTTGCGTATCTCTATGCTTTTGATTCGTTGGTTTATCCAAGCATCCGAATATCCCAAACGCTTATAGTCTATGATGGCCTGGTCTATGCCCAATTCCGGGTCTTGCATCTGGTCTAACCGTTGGCTTGCAGCCCCGGCCATCCATTGTTTGAACGGTTCTGCCTTAGGCGAAGGTATTGATTGGATCAAACGGAATAGTTGCTCTGTGTCGGCTACATCCGTAAGACGCATTTTGCCATCGGCTGCTTGCATTTTCAAACTGTGACAACTTGTCACGGTTTCATTTCCCTCTGCCTTTAATCTTTGTTTCAACTTGCGCCAGTATGCCGCCGGGTCGGCACTATCCGTGAGTACCGACACTACATCAATAATGGAAAAATACCATTTCTCCTGTTTGTCGTCCCAAACGGTACGGACTTTACGCTCTTCAAAAAGTTGTATGGCTTGTTTCTTTGTCATAACATCGTTGTTCAATCGTTCATTATAATATGTGAGACAAGTTTCATATATTTATATCACCCGAATATTATTAAACGCATCATTATCCGCCCAATCCAAGGCTTGCTTGAACTGCTCGTAAATGTTGATTTTCTGAGCATCTTCTTTGAAGCAGGCATCGCGGAAGAGTACACGCAAGGGGCTTTTGTCGGCCATCGCAGCTACTACCTTATCGGTAATGCCCGAAGAGAAACAGGCCACAAGGTCACCTTCGTTGACGGTATAAATGGTGCAGCCATCCACAGTTTCTGCCTGCAAGGGCAAATCCAAACGTACCCCCCATGCTAACATAGAACCATAGAGCAAATCGAGGTCGGTACGGTCGCTCTTAATATTGTTGGCAAAGAGATCGAGCTGGTCTTGTTTGTATTCCTTGGGTGAAAGTGATACGTTTTCGTAGTTGCTTTCGTCGAGGCGATAGACACGGAAGCCGGTGTCGAGATTTTGCGTAGTAAGCGGAGAGTCTGCTTTGATTTTTGCACCGGCACGACGGATACGCTCTTTAGCTATCTCAGGAATAGTGGCGTAGCCTGCGTTACGTGCTTCGCTATCTTCTGGCGTTTCCTCTGGAATCTGCACCATAATATATTTACGATGACCACCATCTTCGGAATTGAGTTGCATTACCGCTTGGGCTGTGGCAGAACTTCCAGAGAAGAAATCAAGAATAATATCATCTGATTTTGAAGAGAGCAAACAAAAAAGTTTAATGAGTTCTACTGGCTTTGGGGTTTCGAATACAGCAATACCGTCAAATAAATCTTTTAAATCATTTTTTGCTTTTTCATTTGTAGACGCATCCTTGGCGAACAATAAAGTTTCAGGTGTCAATCCGCGCTCTTTCGCATTTAAATATGTTTTTATGCGAGGAACGCCATTTCCATCCTTACCAAACCATATCCTATTATCTTTAATAGCTTCGTTCATTACGTCTTCAGTATACAACCAACATCTTCCACTTGGCAACTCATGTTTTTTACCATTGGGCGCAGTTAATGTATAAAACTGAGATTTCGTACCATGTCCACCTTGTGCATGTGCAGGGTCAGACTTCCATAATCCCCTTGGATCATTGTCCGGATTGCCATAATTACTCAAAGCTTTGTCATTCATTGGCAGAAGAGAAAGAGAACGTTTTTGTTCCTCAACCATTTTGGTATAGCACAGAATATAATCATGTCTTACTGACACCTCTTTACGATTTTCTCGATTTAGCCTTTTTTCCCAAATGAAATTTGCTACAAAATTATGTTCCCCAAATACTTCGTCACAAATATTTCTCAGGTTGCGCACTTCATTATCGTCTATTGAAATAAAGATAACGCCATCCTCCGTCAGCAGAGAACGAGCCACCAACAGGCGACTATAAATCATCGAGCACCAATCCGAATGAAACTTGCCATTCGTATCGGTATTCTTGCGGAAACGGTTACCCAATTCGTCCACATTGCCGGCTTCAAGATCCTCTTCTGCGACAGGGCGGGCAAAGTCATCGTGATACACAAAGTCGTTGCCCGTATTATAAGGAGGGTCGATGTAAATCATCTTCACCTTACTCATATACGAGCGTTGCAAGAGTTTGAGTACTTCAAGGTTGTCACCTTCGATATAGACATTCTTCGTGTTGTCCCAATCCACGGAATCTTCCGGCACAGGGCGTAATGTCTTATCGGTCGGTTTGGCAGCCTCCGCACGGGCGGCGTTCTTGCCTACCCATGTAAACTGGTACATCTCGCCGTCTCCATCCGTAGCATTGTCGCCAAGCAACCGACGAAGCACCTCGAAGTTTACCTTTCGGGAGATTTCACCCGTCTTATCATCACGTACTTCGGTAAATGCCGAAGGTACTATCTGATAGAGCGCATCTATGTTGAGCCTCGTTCCGTCTACGGAGTTCAAATCCAAATGTTTTAATATGTCAGCCATACATTTTGTTTCTTAACTGTTTTCCAATGTTTTTAAGTTCCTCATCCAGATTCGCTATATCACGCTTCAATGCACGGACTTCGTTGTTGAGTTCCATCTGTTTCGCAAACTGCCTTTCATTCCGTACACGCTTCTGCAAGGCTTCCGCTCCTCGTCGTTTACGGGCTATCTCATCTTGCAGAGCCAAAATTTGTTTCGTGTCCGCAGCATTGTTTGTTACAAAGCCGGAAATTTGACCTACAAAATCCTCATAGATATTGTCAAGCGTCAAACCAACCAACTCCAACTTTACATCAATCAATGGCATCCACTCCGTGCGGAAGGTCTTCAAAATGTTGAATCGGGTTTTGTCCGCATCCGCCCATTCTTTATAGTTGAGCAACAACCGGACACGGTTGGCATATTGCAACACAAACACCACATGGCGCGGCATCTGGCGGTCGATGGCAAGAAACGCATCATCCGGCATATCTTCCACTTTGAGTGTCACCCTGAGCACCACGATTTCATGCACCACTTTACCCGCATCCACATTCATTGTAGATGGAGCTAATTTATAGAGCCACTGTATGCGTTCCACATCTTCCACAAGCCGCATTTTCAAGCGGGTGTTCATCTCCAAATGCTTGTAAAAGGCTGTTTTGGGCACCAATCTGTTCACGTGCGTGGAGGCGGGAAAGTTAAGCATATTGTCCATTTTGTCTCATCTAATTACCCTCATTATTATGATGCCGTTCATACGAATCCCATAAAAAGCGCACGAGAGTTGTACTACTTCCAATCGCTAAACTAGCATGACGAGACTCAAGCCCTTTATATGAGCTAGACTTGCCATGTCCGCTACCATACAGATTTCTCAGTTCTGCAACGCCTTGGGCAATAGCTTTCAGATTACCAAGAATAGCCTTTATTGACTTAGCCCCTTTAATATCATCGGGGATATTTTTGGGCATAATATGGAAATGCTTGAAAGTTTCGTCAACAAGCCGAGGTACTTCCCAATCTTTATCTACAACACAACCTTCAAGTTCAAGTATTGTTTTACAACAGCTCTCGATCAACTCTTTAGCCTTACCAATTGCCTCTGTAGGATTCTCGTCCTTCAAATTGAGCATTAAATCAATTTGAGCCGATATATAATCACTGTTAAAATCCTCTTTCAAAGTTTCAACTGTAACTGTCATAACAATTGTACCACCGACCTTATCAAGTATACCACGACACTTCTTATAAGCAATAGCACGTTCTTTGCGATTTTCTTCATCATGTTCTTTCATTGGTGAAAGTTCGTAATATCTGATTAAATCACTAAGTAGCTTTATTTTATCTTCGTATTTTGCTTCGCTGATATACGCTATCAGAGATTTACCCTTTGAACGTCTATATGTTTCACAAAGTGGAATACCTATGCTTTTATAGGTAAAAGCGTCAAAATCAGCTGTACTAAAGTCCAAGACAAAACCACCTTCATTTAAGAAGTTGATTATAGTACCTATTTCTATATCTGATATTCTCATTTTTTCTTTATGATTAAGAATGTGATTAACTCAAAGTCATCCAAACCTTTAATTCCCCCCTGTAGAGCTGTCGTCTCACCTACGGAAAAAAGGCTTTCTATGTCCGTCTCTTCCTTGATGCTTACGATGCTGTCAACGGCTGCCTGAAGCAATGCATTGTACTTGGTCATGCGACGACCGTCTTGCGTTTCACGGTTGACCACAGCACAGAGCGCACGGTCATAGTCGCCGCAGTTCTTACACAGCGCACGCATGATGTCGAGCAGTTGTTTAGGATGCAGATGGTCGCAAATTACCTCTCCATCGTCTGCCAAATAGACCATATAGAACGGATGCAGTTGATTCTTGCGGTCGATATTAACGGCATTGTTGCGGTTCTTCAGCACAAACATCACGCCCGGCTTTGCCAATTCGGAGCCTGCCACCACAGCATTCAAGCCGAAAGGTGCATGTTCAATATCTGGATGTTCTCTGACATATTGCAGGAGGTCAAGCCGAAACTCGTTCAATCCCAAATCCATAATATTGATACCAGTATCCATATCCTCTATGTTCACCACTTCGTTCTGCAACTTCTTCAGTTGACCAAGACGATATTCCAAATCAGCTTCTTCACCCGTGGAAAGCGGATTGCCGGTACCTGCTGCGGTAAGAATGGTGGCTTTCATCCGGCTTTCTACACGTCCTTTGAGCTGAATATAGTCATCAAGTTCCATATCCGGCCAGTAATTGACAAGTTGGATTTGTTTGTTCCGGCTACCTATACGGTCGATACGCCCGAAACGTTGGATGATGCGCACGGGATTCCAATGAATGTCGTAATTGATGAGGTAGTCGCAATCTTGTAAATTTTGGCCTTCGCTGATACAATCAGTAGCAATAAGTACATCAATTTCATTCGTGGCACTGGGAAAGATAGCCGCACGGTCTTTTGACAACGGTGAAAAATAGGTCAGCACATTATTGAACGAAATGGGAAACTTCGGTAACGTACATTTACCCTCGGTAGATCCGGTAATAAGAGCCGTATCAAGTCCGCAGTTTTTTTTATCTTCATGGATAACTGCTCATAGAGATAATTGGCTGTGTCGGCAAATGCCGTAAATATAAGCACTTTCT